>Ga0351865_10087_pt1 | contig 34018 bp, 18 predicted proteins | sample TotcelFGM3001L10_FD_206780 | JGI IMG/M metagenome (GOLD analysis project Ga0351865, IMG submission 206780) | Enriched cells from coal bed in the Powder River Basin, Montana, United States - Total cells FGM rep2 HSBNCT.FGM.300.1.L10 ... | reverse complement strand
CTTCCCCGTGGATCAGGACCACTCTGGGTGTTGACGGAGCGATGACACTGAACCATTTCAGGAGATCTGATTGTCCGGCATGGGCGCTGAACCCACCCAGGCTGTATATCTTCGCTTTCACGGCGATGGTCTCACCCCAGATTTTAACATACTCCGCTTTTTCCACGAGCTGCCGTCCAAGGGTTCCAACAGCCTGGTAGCCTACGATGACGACCGACGTTTCGGGCCTCCAGAGGTTATGCCGTAAGTGATGGATAATTCGTCCGGCGGTACACATGCCTGAGCCCGCGATGATTATGCAGGTTCCGGTCACGTTGTTGATGGCTTTCGAATGATCCGGCGTCTCGGCAAGATGAACCTTTGCCAGGTCTTTCCGGAACTGCCCACGCAAATTCATCACCTGGGTCTCCTCATCATACAGTTCGGGATGCTGTAGGTAGATCTTTGTGGCTTCGATTGCCATGGGACTGTCGAGATAGATGGGGACCGAAGGCAGGTTATCCTTGTGGAAGGCTTCATCCATGTAGTAGAGCAGGTCTTGAGTTCGTCCAACGGCAAACGACGGAACAAGGATCTTCCCGTTCGAGTTCAGGGTTTGCAAGATGATCGCCCGTGCCTCTTCAAGGGTGGCATTTAGGGATTTGTGATCCCTGTCGCCGTAGGTGGATTCCATAAAGACCATATCGGCATCGGTGAATGGTTCCGGATCATTGACGATAGGCATCCCGTTGGCTCCGATATCGCCTGAGAAGACAACCGACTTTTCCATTCCATCTTCCATGGCAATTATTTTCAGGCTTACCGATCCGAGGATATGACCGGCTTCTTGAGCAACAACGCGGATTCCCGGAGCCACCATGTAGGGTTGCTGGTAAGGAATCGACTCCATCTGATGGATTGCCTGCTCAACATCTTCTTTGTCATACAGTGGTTCAACCTTCTTCTTCCCCTGGCGCTGCAGCATCCGGTTTAGCTTTTCCAGATCGCTTGTGTAGACTTTCAATGAATCCCTCAGGATCAGGGAGGCAATCTCTATCGTAGCAGGTGTGGCATAGATGGCATTGTTGTATCCGGCCCGGATGGCCAGTGGAAGCCGTCCGCAATGATCCAGATGGGCATGGGTGAGAACGATCGAATCGAGCTGCCGGTAATCGACGGGTGGTGCCAGGCGATTCAGTTCATCAACCTCCTTCCCTCCCTGGAACATCCCGCAATCGATGAGTATGTTAGCTTCGTTTGTTTGGACATGGTATGCGCTGCCCGTAACACCGCTGGCTGCTCCGTAAAGTGTGATTTTCATAGGGGACCAGGTTTGATAAATCGAAAAAGTTTTGTAAAAGTAACGGAAAATGTTGATGAAAGCATATCGAATATAACTATATTTGGTAGATGAATCATTGTCTATTCCGGATGGGTTGCTAAACCCTCTTTTATGAAATGGTTGTTCTATACGTCTAATGCCTTGGTTTTCATGCTCATTTTAGGGTTTGGTTCCATGGTTCTTCATGCAGAAGGCATCAAGGAGCTGAGGCCCGATTCCAATTACATCTGCTTCCTGAATGTCGGCGACGGAGGCGGCGGATACTCCTGCTTCGCAACACCCGCCTGCCCCCCGGATCAGAAGCTCTACGTTCGGGTTGGAAGCCCGGGGGAACAGGTATACATTGGATTTGGTGGTTATGGTGGGAATCTGACGTTCCGGATCAAAAACCTGGACAATACGGTGGTCTATGGACCATATACCATCAATTCCATGAGTGCGTTAGGATTTATCAAGTACTACAGCCAGGCTGAAGCCGGTCCTACCAAACTGAATCCTGCAGGGTACAAAGCGTTGGTTTTCAATCCGCTGATACCGGGAGACTACAATATCGAAATAAATCCCAAACCAATGTCGCTGTTTGATATCACAGTGATCGACACGACCATCCTTCCTTTAGCAGCCATCGACGGTCGTCTCTGGTCAAAAGACTGGGGGATAAATACACAAAATATAACGAGTCCGATGGGAGGCTTCTGGGCCACCCAATATATCTATACCGAAGATTCCATCGTAACCTCCATCTATTATAATGAGATGAGGGGAAACGTGTTCGATGTGACCTCCACCCGAAATGGCTGTTACCCGCCACCTGTTCCCTGGGACAGCAGCTGCAAATCTACTGAAGGCAACCACCATTATGCGCAGTACAAGATCTTTGTGAATGATCCCGATACCGTGCAGTTCCCAACGGGTGTGCTGGGTGTTATTCTTCCCAGCAGCGTTACTGTAACACGTGACTGCGACGGCTCTTTTGATATTCAATTCTCGGTGAACAAGCCCGGAAGCGCCAATGTGGACATTGAGATCAACCCGCTGCCAGGTCATCAGCCCGAGGATGTCTCCATCCTGGATTCGGTCGACATCGGCGTGAATACCATCGTTTGGGACGGCATCAACGGGTTGGGAGTTCCTGTACCCATCGGGGACAGCGTCTATCTTTCGATCACCTACGTAAACGGACTGACCAACCTTGCTTTGTATGACGTAGAAAGGCATCAGTACGGATTCATCATTTCCATGGTTCGTCCACCCGGGCCTCCTATTGCCACATACTGGAACGACACGCTGCTGGCTAACAAAGGGGGGCAGGTGCAACTCACCGGGTGTTACTCATCGCTCCCCACCTCAGGATGTCATGCATGGCAAGGAGACTACTATGGCGTGGGCATCGGATCGTGGAATACGGTGAACACCTGGTGGTACGCTGCCAGCACCTCGCAGATCGGGATGTTTGCCGTTGCCGGCACACCTGAAACGCCACAAGGTATCAGCGGCCCCGATACGCTTTGTATGAGTACCATTGCCACCTACACGGTAGTGCCCAATCCGCTCCCCGGCACCGATTCTGCCGGTTACGAATGGGTCCTCACTGATGTGGCATCAGGGATGACCCTGATGGATTCACTCAATGCCCTCTCATCCATTACCATCAATTATGGCCTTTATCCACCCGGACAAAAGAGACTGAAGGTGAGAGGGCACAGCAATTATTGCGGGGCAGGAGACTTCGGCCCTGGCACAAACGGAATTCTCGTGGGAGTTAACATGTCGCCTGTAATTACCAATACCAACCTCACCGACACGGTTTGCAGCGGAACCTCAACAGATCTCCTGCTTGAATCGACCAATCCCCTCACCACATACAGCTATACAGCAACAGCTACCTCCCCCGCGATTACAGGATTTGCACCCGGAAGCCAGAATCCCATCCAGCAACTCCTCACAAATAGCGGGACAGAGGTGGATTCGGTCATCTATACAGTTGTGCCATTTGCCACTCCCTGCTTGGGAGATACCGCCACGTTCTATCTCCTGGTTCCACCGGCAACTATCGTAACGAACAACATCCTGGATTTTACGGCCTGTTCGGGAGACACCACTGATATTCTGCTTACTTCGAATGTTCCCGGATGCCTCTTTTCCTGGGAAGCCTCATGCGGCTCTGCCTCGGTGACAGGGTTTTCAAATGGGACAGGATCCAGCATCATCCAGTCTCTGATAAATACGGGTACCACGCCCGAAACTGTGACCTATGTAGTCACCCCATCGATCACCGGATGCAATGGACCTCCGAAATCCTTCTCCGTGACTGTCAATCCCGTTCCCGACCTGTCCAATTCTCCCCTGATGCAGGATCTGTGCAGTGGAGACTCCCTCCTGCTGATCCTCACATCACACGTCACGGGAAGCCTCTTTACCTGGACGGCAGAAGCCTCCTCTCCTGATGTCACCGGATATGCCTCCAACACCACAGATCCTGATACCCTGATCAGCCAGCTCCTTATCAATACCTCCGTGTTCCCCCATTCCGTCACCTACCACCTTATCCCGTATGCCAATGGATGTGATGGCCCCGGATATGATTACGTGGTTACTGTGATCCCGGCGATCGTGCTGACAACCAATCCCCTTTCATCCACCACCTGTTCGGGCGACACCGTCAGAGTAGGACTCTCTTCATCTCCCCCGGGCGGACTCTTTACCTGGAGTTGTTCGGCAAGCTCCCCAAACCTCTCAGGGTACACGAACCAGCCGGTACCTGCCGACAGCCTGGTGCAGTCGGTTCTGAACTCCGGATCCACTCAGGAGACAGTAACCTATACCATCTCTTCCGATCCAAACGGGTGCGAAGGTCCCGACACCACCTTCGTGATCACCGTGAACCCAAAGTTGCCGGTTTCCGTCACCGTCACGGCATCGGTCAACCCCGTTTGCGAAGGGATCCCCGTGACGTTCACAGGAGTTCCCGTAAACGGCGGTTCAGCCCCCTCCTATCAATGGCAGGTCAATGCAAACAATGCAGGAATTAACAATGCAGTATTTATCTATATTCCGTTAGATGGCGATCAGGTAACCTGCATCCTCACCTCCTCACAAAGCTGTACATTAGGAAATCCGGCAACCGGGAACGCGGTTGTTATGACCGTTTCTGAGAATCCTGAAGTATCGTTCACCCCCTGCTTCGATACCATCACGACTACGAATGCCAAACCCATCCTGCTGCGGGGTGGAATTCCCCTGGGAGGGACCTTCAGCGGACCAGGCGTTACAGCCCAACCCGGGGGAGGTGGAGGAGGAAGTGGCATGATGTATTATTTTAACGCCTCCATCGCCGGCCCCGGCCTCCACGAAATCTCCTACAACTACATCAACGAAGCCGGTTGCCAGGATTCAGCAAGATTATCAATTATCAATTATCAATTATCAATTGTCAATTGCGGCGACAGCCTAACCGACATCCGCGATGGGAAAAAATATCCTACCGTTCTAATCGGTACTCAATGCTGGATGGCATCAAACCTGAACCATGGAACAATGATCTCCGGGAATTCACCACAGCGTGATAATTGCATCCCGGAAAAATACTGCTTCAATGATATCCCTGTGCCCTGTGCCCTGAGCTCTGCGCTATATCAGTGGGATGAAATTATGACGTACACAGACAGTGAAGAGACCCAGGGATTGTGTCCGCCCGGCTGGCATGTGCCATCTGAAGCAGACTGGAACCAATTGTTTGCCGTATTTCTGGGTAACGGATTTGCCGGAAGTCCCCTGCTCTATTCAGGGTATTCGGGATTTAATGCCCAACTGTCGGGGATCGATGCCTTCAACCAAAGCTGGCAGTTTGACGGATTTGCCACCCTCTTCTGGAGCTCAACAGCCCATGGCCCCTGGAAGGCCTGGGCGCACGGCATGAACGAATACAACTATTCGGTCTCCTATTATCCGGGATACAGGGCGAATGCATTCAGTGTCAGGTGTATCAGGGATTAGATTCATTTATCCTGTAAAGCTTCTCTAAGGCTTCTCTAAGGCTGGTCTAACTGTGATTCATCAGGTTGTTGAATACGGAACCGGTACCCCACTCCCGGTTCCGTGATCAGGAGTCGGGGGACTGAGGGATTTTGCTCTATTTTCTTTCGGATCTGTGCAATGTGAACCCGTAAGATCTGGCTGTTATCCGAATAGGGATTTTTCCAAATCTCACGACTGATGTACGAATGGGTCAGTACTTTTCCGGCGTTGCGAACCAATAGCGAAAGCAATGAATACTCCGTGGCGGTCAGCTTGACCTCTTCGACACCAACCGTGACTACACGGGCGCTCAAGTCCACTTGCAGGGCCCCGCTACGAAATACCGGTAATTCATCCAGTTTCATAGAATGCCTGATCGCCACCCTGATCCGTGCCAATAATTCCCCTGTATCAAATGGCTTTGCGATGTAATCATCCGCACCGGCATCCAGGGCCTCTATTTTCGTTGCCGGATTGTTGTCAACCGTCAGAACAATGACAGGAATGGTACTCCATTCACGCAGTTTCTTGATCAACGACAGGCCATCTTCATCAGGCAAACCCAGATCCAAAATGACGACATCAGGCCGGTTCATGATTATAGACCGGAACCCTTCTGTCGCAGTGGCCTCTTCAAACGTGTTATAATCATTGGTCTCTAAAGCCATTCTAAGCATTCGCCTGATCTGTGGCTCATCATCAATGATCAATATTTTATAGTTGTTCATCTGTCAGTTGATTACACGTTTCAACCGGAAGAAGAATGTGGGCCGCCAGACCACGCTCCGGGCTGTTCATTAGTTTTAATTCTCCCCCGTGGAGATCTATAATTGCCTTTGAAATGGTGAGCCCCAATCCGGTGCCTCCCGGTTTGGTGCCGGGTACACGAAAGAATTTCTCAAATACCCTGGGCAGCTCTTTTTCCGGGATACCGGGCCCCTGATCCAAAATGACAATGTGGACTTGTCCGGATTCATTAACAACTACATTGATCTGAATGTCCGATCCCGGTGGCGAGTAATTCAATGCATTCCTCAGAATATTCAGTAATGCCTGCGTCAGCATGGTGATATCGGCCTGGAACAACGGGACTTCATCGGCAATTGATACCTGAACATGATATTTTTCGAGTTCTTGTGCCAGCGTGCTTGAAATAGTTCCCAGTAAGTCCGGGATATCACACCATTCTTTGTTCAGCCTGAAAATACCCGACTCAATCCTGGACATATCCAGTATGTTTTGCACAATTTGGTTTAAACGGGTGGAAGCCTGGTTAAGTTCATCTACAATCTGCTCCTGCAGAATTGTATTCGCTGAAGTCCGTTTGTCTGCCAGGTTTGAGACTGCGGCCTGGATGATTGCGATGGGTGTTTTAAGTTCGTGGGAAACACTGTTCATCACAGTTCTAAAGAGTTTCTCCGAGTGCATATGGATCTCCTGCTGTTTAATCTGGATGATACTGATCTCACGATCCAGAGCAGATGAAATTTGCATAATGAATGACTTCAGGATGTTGATCTTGTCCTCGCCGGGCTGATCAGGTCCGGGAAAGACCATGACAATGACGCCAATCCGTTTTCTCGGTTCCTCTAACGGAAAGATAAGTTGAAACTCACGGGTGTTTTGATTAACTATGGAAGGACCGGTTGCACTATTTCTGAAAATGTCAAGGGCCCCGCTCCATGTCTCTTGTGAATGGATTGCTTGGTCTCCCAGCGGAATATCCGAAAGGAGCATCTCGCCCGGCGACGTCAGGTAGATCAGAATTCTCGCATTAAAATGGGTCAACATCACCTGCTGGGTCTTTGCTACGATATCATCGATAGATATTGCATTGTTCAATGACTCCAGGAGACTGTACAACATGGCGATCTGTTCCTGGCTTTTGATTAATGAAAACCGGCTTCTCCTGATCCGATTGATAAAAACGGATCCAACAATAGCCACGGTCAGATTAGCGAAAAGAGCTATCATATCGTGGATACTATGTACCCTAAACGTATAGAGAGGATTTATGAACAGGAAATTCCATATGGTGAAGCTCAGAATTGCCGCAAAGATCAGGCCTCCCCTGTCAATGAAGAGCGACAAGGATGCAACAACAATGAGGAATATAAGTCCCACTGTCTGATATCCGATGGTGTCAGCAATGGGGTAGCAAATTCCCGCGGTCAGTGCACATACAAGAGATGCAATTCCGATATGAGAAGACAATCTTCTCAGTTTTCTGGTCCATTGAGTTCTGAAGAACATCATCATCAAACAAATGTAATTGACTTTTCTGTTGATTTTTCTCTCTTTATAAAATCTTTACATCGTTACCACAACCATTAACGCATTCTTTATACGACACCTTATATTTTCGCTGCGTGAAAATAGTGGTATTCCCTATATGGATATTCCATTTGACCATTGAAATCAAATTACTAACAAATGAAATCCACCGATTCACATCAGAAAATCTCCTTTGCAGGATCCCTGATCACACTGGGTATCGTTTTCGGAGATATTGGGACATCTCCCCTATATGTGATAAAAGCAATTGTTTCGGGTGCTTCATCGGTCGATGAAGCATTTATCATGGGAGGGTTGTCTGCCATATTCTGGACCATTACGCTACAAACGACCATCAAATATATTGTGATCACGTTACGGGCTGATAATAAAGGCGAAGGTGGGATTTTCAGCTTGTTTGCCCTGATTCGAAAACGGGCAAAATGGGCTTATATTCTTGCTCTGATCGGTGGAGCGACCTTACTTGCCGACGGGGTCATCACCCCTTCACTAACCATTCTGTCATCCGTTGAGGGTCTGCAAAATTTGAATCCACGAACCCCGGTCATCCCGATTGCCATCGCCATATTGACAGGCCTCTTTCTGTTCCAACGATTTGGAACAAAGGTAATTGGCAGGTTCTTTGGGCCCATGATGCTGATCTGGTTTGTGATGTTGGCGACACTCGGTCTGCTTCAATTGTCGGGAAACATGCACATATTGGCGGCTTTGTCGCCGGTTCATGCATACAGGTTTCTCGTAGATTTTCCGGAGGGGTTCGCTCTCCTGGGGGCGGTTTTTCTGGCTACTACGGGAGCAGAAGCCATGTATTCCGATCTTGGACATTGTGGATTGAAAAACATCCGTATTTCATGGATCTTCGTAAAAACTGCCCTGCTTCTCAATTATTTCGGCCAGGGAGCCTGGGTTCTAAAGAATCCGTCAGCAGCGGTAGATGGTTGGACAAATCCGTTTTATGCGATCATGCCCGGATGGTTTTTACCCATTGGTATTGTAATCGCCACTGCAGCCGCCATCATTGCAAGTCAGGCTTTGATCAGCGGATCATATACCCTGATCAGCGAGGCGATATCCCTGAATTTCTGGCCCCGTATCCGCATCAACTATCCGACCAGTATCAAGGGACAGCTCTACATCTCAAGCATCAACTGGGCCTTATTTATCCTGTGTATTTTCGTGATCCTCTTTTTTCAGCGTTCATCGAACATGGAAGCCGCCTATGGGCTTTCAATTACCATCACTATGCTCATGACCACGGCCCTGCTTTCGGTCTATCTCTATCAGAAAAAAATTCCAATCATTTTGATCGTACTGATGCTTACCGTTTTCATTACCATTGAGACCGCCTTTTTACTGGCAAACCTTCAGAAATTTATTCATGGTGGCTGGTTTACGATTGTTCTGGGCGGTTTACTTTTCGGTATCATGTATATTTGGCGCAGTGGACGGAGGATTAAAAACAATTTCACGGGTTTTGTCAACATCGGGGAGTATTTCAACCTGTTTAAGGAGCTTCATTCCGATCACTCCATTCCCCGATATGCCACCCAACTGGTGTTTCTGACCAAAGCCAACCGAATCCAGGAAGTTGAGATGAAAATACTCTATTCCATTTTCAACAAGCAGCCAAAGAGAGCAGAAGTTTATTGGCTTCTTCATGTTGATATCCTTGACAACCCTTATGTGAATGAATACAAAGTATCCTCCCTCATTCCGGGTTTATTATTTAAATTGGATTTTAAACTCGGCTTCAAAGTACAACCGAGAATAAACTTATTCTTCCGGCAGGTTGTGGATGAAATGGTGAGTCATGGTGAAATCGATCTGACGAGTCCTTATCATTCGTTGAAAAAATATAACATAACGGGTGATTTCAGATTTGTTCTGATCGACAGGATTCAGAATTTTGACTTCGATTTTTCGCCTGTGGATCAGTTTATTATGGATCAATATTTTCTGCTCAAACGGATGGGGATCTCGGATGTAAAATTCTATGGTCTGGACAGCAGCAATGTCGTGGAAGAAACGGTACCTCTTCAGGCTGAAACCCATGGTGCCGGTGGACCCCGAACCTACTGATTCTTTTCTTGATTTCTCCAATCATAACGAATTACTGAAAAGATCGCGTCATCTTGGATCTATTTGATTTATCTGCGAAAATACCGTGGTATTTTAATCGTATATTTGTTTGAATTGAAAAACTAAAGACATGAAATATCCATACAACATCGGTTATACCAACCGGGAATGATAATCATGGATATTCCATTTGACCATTGAAATCAAAATTATTATCAAATGAAAATAACCATCACCATTTTACTCGCCATTGTTGGAGCAGCAATCCTGATCGTATTCTTCAACGACCCTCCGGGGATGAAAAAAAATGTTGCGCAGCCAACAGCCGTTATGATCAACAACGTTCTGGCCACGCGAACACCCCTGGTCCAGAAATACCCGGCCAGGTATGATTTGTTAATGGACATGGCAGAAAAAGGCCTGGACAACATCCAATGCTATGCGTTGCCAAATTTCATGGGGCAGGACTATTTTCATGGCTATATGGATATGAATACATACGATACGCTAATCTTCCCGCGCGACCACCGCGCACAGCTGGATTTCCAGTTCGGCTGGTACTTCTGGTCGGGAAACTTCCTGGATACCAATGGGAATGAGGTGGATATTGTGGTTGTCTTTTTCCGCCGTGCTCTCTACCCACCCCGTATTGCCGACAAACTTGGACTGTCGGCCCTTGAAAACCAGCTGGTACAAACTGTCGTGGCCGTCAATTATGCCGATCAGAACCTGCATATCACCGGAAGTAATCCCATCATTACCGGAACCAGTGGCGAGATCACCTATGGCGTCGAACCATTTGTCGCTAAAATCGGACTGAACAGCGCCGTAAGTCTTCAAAAAGAGGAGATGTTCCCCATGAAAATCGAGGTGAACGATCCTGTCGGAGAGCTTTCGATCGACCTGAACCTGACTGAGAGTAAACCTATTTTGCTCCAGGGAGATAACGGAAAAGAACCTTCCATCTTTGGGTTGGGAACCTGGTATTATTCTTTTCCAAATATCAAGACCACCGGTAGAGTCACCTATAAGGGTGAATCAAGATATCTTGCCGGTAAGATGTGGATGGACCACCAGTGGCTGGCGGGAATCTCCCCCACCGGCTATCCGAAAAACATCCTGATTCAGGCCATTGCCAACATCAGGGAGGGGCTGTCGGGTGAAACACCCAAGTCATTCGGCTGGGACTGGTCGGATGTGCAGTTCGACGACAATACTGAAGTGACTTTTGCCTCTCCGCACTCCGACAAGACCGCCGACCTGAAAAACAAAGGTGAAGATCCCCCCGATTCTGCCACCCGTGCGATTTCCGGGAAATATATTGACGAGGATGGAAACAGCGAGAATATCACCGGAACGGTCACTATCACAAAATGGATGCGTAGTCCGCGCTCCCTTGCCTGGTACCCCAATGGCTGGGAGGTGAAAATCCCGGTGAAGAATCTTGCGTTTACCATGGCTTCCACGGTCGACGATCAGTTCATCTATTCAGCTGCCAGTGAAATACGAGAAGGGGGTGTGATTGTAAAGGGAATAAAAGATGGGAAAGAGATCTTAGGATATGGCTTCGGCGAGGGTGTGAACTATGCAGGAGAGGAGTTTGCCCTGAAAGAGAACATGGCATTGCTGGGCATTGAAGATACAGAAGCCAACAGGCAGCTATTGGTTGCCAGCCCTCCCGGCACCTGGCTGATCGTGCAGAGTTTCATTGTCCTCGCTTCGCCGGCAGCTCTGGTTGCATTGCTTGTGTTGGGGATCATTCTCCTGGTCAGAAGGAGAAAGCCGGGTGTGGGTCTGTGAGAAGTCCGCTATTAATGTTGCTTTCACCTAGATAATTCTTTATATTTTTGAGGTATTCGCACAACTATGAGATTTTTTATCTTTCTACTATTCAGCGTTTTTCTGATCAACCAGTCTTTCTCTCAATCTTGGTCCGAACCCATTAATATTGACTCTGATGGAATAAACAAGAGTCCAAGTTTGGCTATAGATTTGGATGGAGTATTACATTGTGTATGGACTAAAGTACTTGATTATAGTTATAACAAGATATTTTATTCAAGATCGACTGATGATGGATTAACCTGGACACCTCCTATTTCTCTTACAAATAATTCAAATTTACGGTTGGAGCATCCACATATTGCATCAGATTCATATGGGAACCTATATGTTAGTTATGATTATGATGTGAATGCATATCCCGACGTAAAAATCCATTATTTGGTGTTTACAAAAGCCAATTCATCATGGAGTCAACCAATTGAGATTGGTACCGGAACAGATAATAGAATAGTTATTGATAGAAACGATCGGGTATATTTTTTCTGGTTTGCAGGGACTGAACAATATGCATATTTGGAGAGTAATATGTTAAGCCAGATCTATTCTTTGGGCAATTGGTTTGGTGAAGCATGTTATCTCAATGATTTTCATTTTGATACAGAAAACAAACTTCATTGTATCGGTAATCGTAAGGCTGGTGATTATTCCAGAGGGGCCTATTTTTCGTTTTATAATGGGGAATGGAGTCCTTATATGGATTTAATGGATTATTCCTTTTATGAAAGCGGGTTATGTCTGAATAGTATAGGTGAGCCTTCGTTTGTTTGGGAACAACTTATACCAGAAAATCATAGTTTTCATGCTACATATTTCTCCAGAATCGTAGATGACTCTGTACAACCTTCGATTCAATTGGCTAAGAAAACAGATTGCCCGTCCATTTGCATTGATCAATCTGACAAAGTGCATATTGTGGATAGTCAGGATCATGATTCCATCTTTCAACTTACTTATCGATATCAAATCTCTGGTGTCTGGAATGATTGTATTATTGAAGAAAACATCTATAAATACGATAAAACGGAATTACTTTTCAATAAACCGTATGTATATTTAGCATACAATAGAATCGATCCAGCTTCAAAAACGAATACAGATGAACTAATCGTATCAGGAATTGTCCTGAGAAGGCTTGAAATACCTCAGTCTGAAGAAGAGTTTGGGATCCATCGTGATTTTGTTGTGTATCCTAATCCATTTACAGAAACTGTCACGTTTGAATGGGGGAAGTTACCTCAATCCACTTTATCTATGAATATCTATAAATTAAATGGACAAGTTCTTTTCTCAAAGAACATTTCACCCCGGTCCTTTCAAGGAAATAAATATATTTTATCCGACTTTCGCGATAAAAGATTTAATCGTGATGATTGTATTATTGTCAAACTATCGGGATCAGACTTTGAAAGATCAATCATATTATTCAGAGTTAAGTGATTCTTAAATAATGGTTGCTTTCCCGTAATTCTCCAAATTTATATCATATTTTTTTATCTTTACACAGACTAAAAATCCAGTACTGACCTGGTTCCTGTTCCTGATATGAAGAACTGAGCGTATTATTCATCATTGTACTTTCCCGAATCTGTATGGTGACGAAGATAAGTGTTATCCCTGTTCTGTTGATTCTCTCTCCTCTTTTTGGATTCATAAAACTCACTTCCGCATACGTTCACAAATCCTAAAAAAATACACGATGAACACTCCGAAAATCTTCGAATGGTCGCGCATCATCGGCATCAGCGCCGGGATCTTTTTTGCATATCAGGCAGGCAATGGTGATGCCAAAACAACCCTGCACTTTCTGAGTTTTTTCATCATCGTCGTGATGGCGGGTCTGACCGGCATCGAAGGCCTCTTCTTCGGAAAGGCATCTGCCGAATCAATGGGAAGGAAAAGTGATCCACAATACCAGAAGCAGTCGGGAGGCGCCAACCTGGCTTTTGCCATCACCGCGCTGCTTGTTTTTCTCTTCAATTGGGGCCTTTACGCCGATGCCACGATCCTCATCGCCACGTTGATCTTCTTTGTGATCTCAGCCATCGTTCATACCTGGGACATTTTTGCCACAAAAAACCGGTCGGTGAAAAATGCCCTGCGCCCTTTGCTGACACTGGCGTTGCTGGCAGCATGCGCGTGGCCGTTGCTCGGAAGCCTGGTGCCGGATCACTAAATGCCGGATACCAGATGCCGGATACCAGATAAATGTAAATAGAATCCCGGCCTACGGCAGACTGCCAATGTACTCAACAGTCATCCCATCTTTTTGCAGCAGATAGGGATTCACAATAAAAGGACAATAACAGTAATTTTTACCATTGGGATATAGAGTACGGAAAATCCTCATATTTCCCGGGTTGAAACTATCCGGATTAATTTTACACTCGATAATATCTGCTTCTTCTCCTGGTCGTTTGATCACAAAATCAATTTCTCTTCCGGATTTATCTCGCCAATAAAACAATTGATGATCCAAAAACCGGGTCCTTAACATATCCAATACCAGATGCTCCCATAGCAGTCCCCGATCACCCTCCCTTATCTCGTTCCAGCCATTGATAAATCTAACGAATCCTGTGTCAAAACAGTAGCTTTTCGGCCGATGGGTAATTTCCCGGCGGCCACCTCCGTGGAAAGGGGGCAAGAAAAACGCTATATTCGAGATCCTCATGGCTTCCAGGTATGATGTAACAGTTGGTCTTGTAAGACCACTCATTTTCGACAGATTCGTAAAATCGATTAAATTACCGCTTGACCGAAGTAGTAACTGCATAAGCTTCAGGAATCCACTTCGATTTCTTACATTGAAGAGTTCCTGAATATCCCTGGCATAAAAACTATCTATCCATTCAGAATAGAAGCTGTCATTATGCTTATCTGAAACCAAAGGTTCTGGTAATCCTCCTGAGAATAGTCGTTTATCCAAATCGTTTAACTTAAAAACATTTCTTGCTTCATCCCACAATACAGGGGGCAGGTGGATAACATTTTTTCTGCCAGTCAGTGAATCCTTGAATTTCTTTGTTGCCTCGAGTGTGGAAGAGCCAGTTGCAAGAACTTTAATTTTAGGGAACTCATCTGCTGCAATTTTCAGCAAATTACTGGGATCACTAAGTTTATGTATTTCGTCAAATATCAGGATTCTTTCCTCAGGAAGCTGTTGAAAGTAAAACTCAGGATCTTCCAGTTTTCTTGCTACAGAAGGAAGATCACAATTGTGGTAGATTGCATCCGGAATCATTTTTGCAATCGTAGTTTTACCCACCCTTCTGACACCCGATAACCAGACAATGGATCGTAATTTCCAGCATTCATAAATGAGATCTATCCAAAATGGTCTTCCTGTCATGTTATTCTAATTTACATTCAGACGTCCAAATGTAATATACATGTTCGTAATTTCCAAATAAAATAATAATTATTGATTTGACTTCTTACCATCTGGGGCTCCCTCCAGCCACCTTTTAAATCCCACAACCCGGTCGATGCTTACGAATACATCCTGCTTCGGGTCGGGTTTCAGCTCCAGTTTCAACCGGCTTTTTGGGAAAATATGTGCTTGAACCACACTGTCAAGCGCTACAAGAAACTGGCGGTTGGCACGGAAAAACCGGGAGGGGTCGAGCTCATGCTCCAGGGTCTCCAAACTCGCATCAAGGGCATATTCATGGGCGTTGTGACATACCATGAATGTAATTCCGTCGGCTGAATAAAAATAGGCTGCCTCCGACACAGAAATGGGTTTGATGCGTTCGCCAATGTTCACCGAAAACCTCGTCCTGTAATTCTTCCCGGGACGGATCAGGTCATAGAGAGCCTGTAGGTCGATGGTTGGCTTTTCCGGGGAAGTCCAGTTGCGGTATTTCAGGATGGAGGTTTCCAGCTCCTCCCGGGTAATCGGCTTCAGGAGATAGTCGATGCTCTTCAGCTTAAAGGCCCGGAGGGCATATTCGTCGTAGGCAGTGGTGAATATGATGGGCGCCTGGACATCAGCCTGTTCGAAAATGCTGAAACTCAATCCGTCTTCCAGGTGGATATCCAGAAAGATCAGGTCGGGATCGCGATTGGAACGGAACCAATCCACAGCCAAAGAGATCGATTCAAGTTTTGCCAGAACGTTGATAGATGGATCGATCTCCAGGATCATCTTCTCCAGCCGTTGAGCCGAAAGCTCTTCGTCTTCAATGATTACTACGTTCATAATGAAGTCCCTCAGTCAATTTTTTCTCGCTGATTCCCGCAAATTAGTGCGCTGATTTCCGCAGAAAAGCTATTCGTTTGTTAATCTAAGCCAACTCAAAATAATCGGTGTGAATCTGCGAGAAACAGTTCGTATCATATATAAAATTATAGCAACGGTATCTTTGCAACAAACTCCTCCCTTCGTTCCCCGAACACCGGCAAACGGTCGGTCAGCTGGCGGAACCTGTCTGTGATGTTCTGCAGCCCTACAGCTGTTGAGCCCATCCCCACTTCCCGTTTCTGCAAATTGTTTACGATGTTGAAATAGTCATCCCCATCGATGAAAAGCTTCACGTTGAGTGGATCTTTCTTGGAGAACACATTGTGCTTCACCGCATTCTCAATGAGCAGCTGGACTGTCAGGGGAGGTACATGGCGGGTGAAGTACGACTCTGGAATATCTATGTCAAACAGAACTTTCCCCTGGAAACGGATCTCCAGCAAAAAAATATAGGACTTGATGAAATCGAGTTCTGTTTGCAGTGTCACCGTATCCTCTTCCTTGTGTTCCAGTACATACCGGTAAACCTTGGCCATCTGCTCGGTGAACTTCTCTGCAAGTCCGGTATCGATCCGGATCAGGGAAGTCAGTACGCTCAGGCTGTTGAAGAGAAAATGAGGATTGATCTGATTTTTCAGCGACTCGTACTGGATGCGGAGATTCTCCTGTTGAAGTTTGTCTGATTTCTCTTTCAACTGCTCCTGGATCATCAGAAGTTTCTCCTCGGCCCGTTTTCGTTCGGTAATATTGCGTGAGTCCCCGATTATTTCTCCAATCTCGCCTGAATCATCCGTGACGAAATTTGCGATCACCTCAATCCATACGGTATCACCGCTTTTGGTATATTGCTCCAGTTCTCCGATTACCACGTTTTCCTTGTTACCACCGAGTATCTCTTCCCTCGCTTTTGCAGTCAGTTCGTGAAGCTTCTCCTGTGATTCAGGTGTAAGCGATTCTGAGATCGTGGTTCCGATCAGCTCCTCTGGGCGGTATCCGCGAAGATTGAAAACGGAAGGGCTGACATAGGTGAAGCATCCGGTTCGGGCATCGATCGTCCACACCACATCCAGACTGTTTTGAGTGAACATTCTGAAACGCTTTTCGCTTTTGGCGATTCGCTGTTCGCTGAAAAAGACGGATGAGGAGAAGAGGTTGTTGAAGATTGCAACCAGCATCCCCAGGATAAAGACGGCAATAAAAATCATCCCGTGCTCCGTAAATACTATCCAGTCAATCGGCCGGGGGATCAAAGGAATCATGATCAGGCTATAAATTGATGCCAGAATGAGGGCATGTAATCCAAGCCGTTTGTAGCTGAATGGGATCATCATGAACCAGGTAACCAGGATAAAAATGATCTCAAACCAATAAGGACTCTCCACCCCTCCGGTGAAATAGGTCAGCAGCGGGGAGGCAATCGTGAATAGATAGAATAAGGGATAGATAAATATCCTCACCGGAAGCCTCTTTGCCAGGAAGAGGTAGACGGCGAAATTGCTTACAACAAGCACAAAAAAGGCAATCCTTACAACCATTAACTGGTCGAGATTTGGCTGGTTACTCAGGTAATCGATCAGCTGTCCGCCAAGGATATCGATGGCTGCAAAGGCCGTGAGAACCGCCAGGATCAGCTCCAGGTATTGCTCCCTGTATTCGCGGTAAGCCGGGTCACGGTTAACCTGCTTGAGTTTACGAAAAGCCTCAACCAGGTCGTTTAACATCATCATCTTTCGAAAATATGCCTCTACAAATGCACTCATTCTGCAACCTGAATAGTTTCTGTTTGTTTTTTACCGTTAACCCGTCCTTTGATCTTATCAAAAATAAGATAAACCACCGGAACTACAATGAGCGTGAGAAACATCGAACTGGTAAGTCCTCCGATGAGGGCCCATGCCATGCCATTCTTCCATTCCGATCCGGCACCGGATGCCAGCGCGATGGGCAGCATCCCGAAGATCATCGAGAGTGTGGTCATCAGGATGGGACGCATCCGAACCTTCCCGGCTTCTATCAGGGCATCATAGGTCGTATAGCCCTCCCGCTTGAGTTGTTTGGTGAAGTCGACCAGCAGGATAGCGTTCTTTGCCACCAGACCCACAAGCATGATGATTCCCAGGATGGAGAAGATGGTGAGTGACTGCATCGTAAGTGCCAGCGCAAGCAGGGCTCCGATAATCGCCAGCGGAATGGAGAAGAGAACCACAAAGGGATCCACATAGGAATCGTACAACGCTACCATGATCAGGTAAACAAAGAGGATCGAAGCAAGCAGAGCCAGTCCCATGCTGCCAAAGGCTTCGGTCTGGTACTTCATGTCCCCTTCGGGAATTACGATCACTTCGCTGGGCAGCTCCATGGCATTGACACGTTTCATCACATCCTCGCCTACCGATCCCACAGGACGACCGATCACCTGGCATTGCACCGTGACCGATGGAACGCGGTTGTAACGCTGAAGTACGTTGGTCCCACCTGAAGGCTTCAGGGTGGCAAACTGGCTCATACGAATCTCCTGACCCATGGGGTTGATAAAGGATAGAGAGGCAATATCCCGGATGCTTTTCCTGTTGAACTGGTCAAGCACCACGTTGATGTCGTACTCGTTGTCGCCGTCGCGAAACTTGGCGTCGGTGTTACCCGAGAAAGAGTTCTGAAGAGTCATCCCAACCAACGCTGTCGACAGCCCCAATTCGGCCATCTTCTCCTTGTCGAGGACCACCTCCACTTCGGGGTTACCGGGTTCGACAGAGAGTTTCACCTCATAGGCTCCCGGGATCTGCCTCATCTCGTTCATCACCTCGCCTGCCCAGTGGTTCAGCACATCGGTGTTTGGACCACTCAGCACTACCATGATGGGATCCATGTCGGAGGTCCCCATCATCGACACAATCGTGGAGCGCACCTTAATCCCCGGGATCCGCGTCATCAGATCTTTTTTCATCTGCAGGGCAAATTTTTCTGACGTGATGTTTCGCTTTTCCTTCTCCACCATCTTGATGTGCATCTCCGACATGTAAGCCGTCAACCCACCGCCAAAAAAGCTCGTGGAGGAACCAACGGTAGTGAAGAGCCCTGTGACTTCAGGTTGACTCATCACGTAGTTTTCCGCATCCAGGGTCAGCTGGTTGGTTTGTTCGATGGTAGCACTTTTTGGAAGCTCCATCTGGATGATCACCTCTCCCCGGTCGCCCATGCTCACAAACTCGCTTCCGATAAATCCACCAGTAACGAGGTAAAGAGAGGCAAAGAAGAGAACCGTGGCAGAGATCATGACGATGACCTTGTGCCGCAGCGACCAGACGATCACCTCCGAATATCCCATGGTGAAACTGTGCAGTGCTCTTTCAAACGCCTGGATAAAACGTTCGAGCAATCCTCCCTTTTTAAACCGTTCCAGTTTTGCGATCCGGGAAGCGAGCAGTGGCGTTACGGTAAACGACACAAACAGACTCATGAGTGTGGCGAAGACCACTACCAGTGCAAACTGCCGGAGCATTCCGGAGATCATGCTGGTAATCACTGCGATGGGTAAAAATACCACCACGTCGACCATGGTGATGGAGAGAGCGGTATAGGAGATTTCGTTCCTTCCATCCAGTGCTGCCTGCCTCCTGTCTTTCCCCATCTCCAGATGCCGGTAGATGTTTTCCAGTACCACGATGGAGTCATCGACAAGTATCCCGATCACCAGAGCGATGGCTACCATCGAGATGATGTTGAGCGAAAATCCGAAGAGGTACATGGCCGTGAAGACTGATATCAGTGATGCCGGGATGGCCACCAGCACGATAAATGAGTTCCGCAAACTGTGCAGGAAGACCAGCATCACCAAAGCAACCAGGCAAATAGCCAGCAGGAGGTCGCGCATCACGTGGTTAGCCGACGTCAGTGTAAAATCAGAGGTGTCGTTGGCCACCGAAAATTTCAGTCCTTCGCCGGCATAGATATCCTCCATCAGCACCACCGACTCCTTCACCTTACGTGAGATCTCCACTTCATTGCCGTCGGGCTGCTTGAAGATAAGCAATCCCACCGAGTTGACACCGTCTATGCGACTGATGCTGGTGGTCTCCTTTTTTGTATCCTCCACTTCGGCTACATCTTCCAGCTTCACCGGGCTTCCATCCTCGGTCGTATAGATCACCAGGTTTCGCAAGTCATCCAGTGAGGAGAATTTCCCGGCCAGCCTGATGATCACCTGCCTTGAAGGATCCTTGATCTTTCCAGTAGGGAACTCCATATTAGCCATGCGGATCGCTTCGGTTACCTGAAGGATGGAGAGGTGATGCGCTTTCAGCTTCTCGTTGTCGATGTTGATGCGAACTTCCCGCTCTTCACCGCCCAGCATGTCGACCTGCGACACGCCGTTGATGGTGCTGACCATTGGTTTTACCTTGTTCTTTACCAGATCGTAAAGTTCCGTTGCAGGCATGTTGGCTGTTACCCCCAGCCGGATAATGGGGATGTCGCTCATGCTGAAGTTAGAGATGATCGGCGTCCGGGCATCCGTAGGAAGAAGGTATTCGATATTTCGCACCTTCATGGTAGCGTTGTCGGTCGCCTTCTCCATGTCGGCCGAACTCTTGAAGATGATCACTACAAGCGAGGTTCCTTCGTAGGAGGTGCTCTGAATGTTGTCGATATCTTCCAAACTGCTGATTGCATCTTCAATTTTCTTGGTCACCGTATTTTCCACCTCTGCGGGTGAAGCCCCCGGGTATGGGGTAACCACAACCAGTACCGGTTGAGAGAAGTTGGGAAACAGCTCATAGTTGAGTTGGAAATAACTGATCAGTCCCAGGAAGGTCAGTACCGCAAAGACCACTACCACAAGGGTGGGTCGTTTGATTGAGAGTTGTGTAATATTCATGGCTGCAGTTATTTCAACGTCGTTTGCGACTCTTTTTCATACTGGCTGACAAGGGTGACCGGAGATCCGTCTTCCAGATTTATCTGTCCGGATACCACCACCTTTTCTCCGGGAGTGAGTCCGAGCAATACTTCCACCAGATAGTCATCCGCCGTTCCCACACGAATAGCTTTCAGGTAGGCAGTATCCCCACGCACCACAAAAACCCTGGGCTCTTTGATGCTGCCGGTAAGGGCATTCCGCGGGATCACCAGTGCATTATGCCCGTTTACGCCTTCAAAAAATGCCGTGCCGAACATGCCTGCTTTGAGGGTATGATCGCGACGATTCTCCACATCAATCTCTACGGGGAAACGTTTGGCATCGTCGGCTTTAACACCAACGGAGATGACCCTTCCCTGATAGGTTATTCCGGGAAACAGTGTAGAGGTGATGGTTGCTTTGTCGCCACGATGGATATAAACGGCTTCCCCTTCCGACATGTAGGCGATAAATCTCAGCCGGCTGATGTCAACGATATTGGCCACGGGAGATCCCGGCATCAGCACCGAACCGACTTCGATCGAACGGCTTGTGACAGTCCCGCTAATGGGTGCCTTGATGGAAGCATACTCAAGTTGCTTTTTCAAGGTTACTACATCGGTTTGTGCCTTGACCAGTCCGAGGCGTGCTTCCTCGACCTGTTGCGAGGAGATGGCATCATTTTTTAAAAGGGCCTCATAGTTGGCCATGTCACGTTCCATTTTTGCCAGGTTGGCTTCAGCCAGTACCAGCTGGCTGACAACCAGGTCGTCGTCCAGCCTTGCCATCAGCTGTCCCGACTGCACTTCATCACCGTTTTCAAAAAAGATCTTTTCCACCTTTCCCTGTCCTTCAGATAGGAGCAGAAGTTCATGTACAGGCCTAAAGCTTCCCTGATAGGAGAAATCGCCATCGAGCGGTTTCATCACCGCCTCTTCCACGAAGACCGGGATACTTTTGATTGTTACATCGGGATTGGCCTTCTCATCGATTTGTTTCTTGTTGTAAAGCAGTGTAACCGTGCAGGCGCCAACCAGTGCAAGGATAATGATTGAGATAATGATCAGTCTTTTCATTTTGTTTTCTTTTTCTACGGCGGGTTTGGAACCCGCCCTTACAGTTGTTTTCTACGGGCGGGTTTGGAACCCGCCCTTACTTTCACAGTTATTTAGTACTATCACTCCTTCTTACTCTTATACTCTCATACTCTCGTACTCTCACACCCCTACTTCCCTACTTCCCTACTTAACCACCTCCAACAGGGTTCCCTTCGCCTTCAGGTAGTCAATTTCAGCAATCTTCATCTGCACCAGTGCGTTGATGTGACCCAGCTGAGCATCGCTGAGCGCCGTTTCTGCATTGAGCATATCGGTGAGCGGGATCATCCCTTTCTCGTACCTCTCCTGGGATACCGCATAGACCCGCTCGGCAAGTTTTTCATTTTCCCGCTGGCGGAGTTCTGTAGTGATGCTGTTCTCCAGCTTGCGGGCGGCATCCTTAGCCTGGATACTGAGGATCCGGCGGGTATTATTTTCGTTGACCTTCACCTGTTGAAGCTGCACTTTGGTTTGGCTCACCTTGGCCCTTTTCTGCAGGCCATTGAATACCGGAACATTTAGACGGAGTCCTATCAAACTCGTATTGAACCAGTCGGTTGGGTTGCCAAAGAGGTAATAAGTATTGCTTTGGTTCAGGTAGTTGACGCTTCCGATGAATGTGAGCGAGGGGTAATAAAATGAGCGGTCGAGCTTCAGGTTGGTCTCCACAATCTCTTTCTGCTTTTCAATCAACCGGATGTCGATATGGTCGTTCAGATTCCCGGCGGTATCCACAGCGACCATCTGCATGTTGATGGTATCCGGAAAAGCGATCTCCGACTCTTCCGGGATGCCCATGAAGTATTTCTGCATGCTGAGTTGCTGCTGGTAGAGTGTCTCCAGGTTATCGATGGAACTTTGCAGGTTCAATCGGTTCACGTTGATCCTGTCTACATCCACTCCGGTGATGAGACCGAATTTATGCTGGCTTTTTGCAATCGTAAGCAATGAGTCCAGATTTACCAGGTTGAACTGCAGGTTCTGAATCTGTTTCTTTGTGATCTGTGCCAGGAAAAAGCCTTTGGCTACTTCTGCCACCAGATCGGTTTCAATCCGTTCGCTCTCCAGAATATTTTGTTCCAACAACCGCTTGGAGATCTTCAGTGCCACCAGATAGGTTTGGTTGTATATGATCTGGCTGGCATCAAGGGATCCTGAGAGGTTGAAGCTGGTTCCAAACTGGACCGGGATCATCTCCCCGGGCTGACCGAAAAATTCTCCTGGAATCAATTGCGTGGGAAGTGCCAGATAGTCGTCGAACGACCCGTTGAAGTTTATATTAGGCAACCCCTGCCCGATGGTTTCGCGGTACTGGTACTGAAGCCGTTGTTGTTCCAAAGCAGAGATCTGCAGCCGTACGCTGTTTTGTATTGCCAGCTCAAGGCATTCGTCAAGGGAGATCACCTGTGCAAGTGGCGCCTGAGAAAATCCGAGGATTGGCACCAGGAGTAAGAGAAGGAAGATTCGTATTGGTTTCATTCGTTGGGAGATTTGCTGTTCGCTTTTTGCTGTTTGCTTTTCGCTTTTAGCTTTTTGGTGTTCGCTTTTAGCTTTTCGTTTGTTGCTTTGTGAAATTGATCACAAAACTATTCTTACAGGGATTATCGTGGAAATAAATTCCGGTGAATGACGGAAAGAAGGCGATGAAGGGGGAAAACTTTCAGATGGAGAAAAGAATTAAATAAAAAAGTATCTTTGAAGGTAAACATTGTGGTATGAAAACATCAACAGTATTTATGGTCTGGAAACGAGACATCAACTGATGCTGAAATGCGTAACATTGCAGGATAATAAAGAAATTTTATACCATCCATGGGGTACAGGGTTCTACAGGTAAAGCTTCCTACAAATTATACTGACGATGATATCAGGCTCATACTAAGTAAGAAGCTTGGTTTATCGGATTTTTCATATCAACTATCAAAGAAAGGTCTTGATGCCCGTAAAAAGAATGATATTCATTGGTTGACAAGCATTGTAGTTTCTTCCGACAAACTATCCTCTGAGGAGTATACAGAACCCAAATCAATTCCTATTCCATATAAAAAAAGAGATAAAACGGTAATCGTAGCAGGGAGTGGGCCGGCAGGTTTTTTCACCGCACTCGTACTTCAACTGGCTGGTTTTAACGTCACTATTGTTGAAAGGGGATCTGAGGTCGGGCAACGAAGTTTGGCAATTCAACGGTTAGAGGAAAGGGGTGAATTCTCACCTCAAAATAATTATGCCTTTGGAGAAGGAGGTGCCGGCACTTTTTCTGACGGAAAATTAACCTCGCGTTCGAAACATATATCTTCCGAGCGGTTGTACATTTTATCGGAGTATGTGAAGGCAGGCGCTCCAAAAGAGATTTCTTATATGTCTCATCCACATGTAGGTACCGACATACTTAAAATTGTGGTAACCAATTTGCGCCATAAGTTCTTAAAAAACGGAGGTGTATTTCTATTTAATACGATGCTTGAAGATATCGTTATTAAAAATAATCGTGTTGAGAATGTAGTTTGTAATCATGCTGAACTTCAAGCTGACTACATTATTTTTGCTACGGGTCATTCTGCTTATGAAACTTACCGGATGCTTATCCGAAGAGGCATTCAGATAGGAACGAAAAACTTTGCAATTGGACATAGAATAGAGCATACGCAAAGCTTAATTAATTTGGCTCAGTGGGGGAAAGAGAGTCTCCCGGGTGTCAAAGCGGCAGAATACCGTTTAAATACTGCAACCAGTTACGGCTTACCTGTTTACACATTCTGTATGTGTCCTGGAGGATATGTGGTACCAGCTTCCGCTTACCCGGAAATGAGTGTTGTAAATGGTATGAGTTATTATAAGCGGGATGGTATTTTCTCGAATGCAGCATGTGTTGCCGGCATTCATCCGGATATGCTATTGGGGAAAAAATGTACGGCTTCTGAAATACTCGACTGGATGGATAAGTTGGAGTCTCAGTTTTATAACTACTCGAATAGTTATGTAATTCCTGCTGTAAAAGCAATTGATTATGTAAACAGGAGGGAATCGAAAGAGATCCCGTTTGGCAGCTATCGATTAGGCGTGAAACCTGCTCCACTTTACACTATGATCCCAGAAATCGTAAGCAAAGCCCTTTCGGAAGGACTAACAAATTTTAGCAATAAGTTGAAAGGTTTTGAGCTGGGTGTGATGATGGGGCTGGAAAGTAAAACATCATCGCCAGTTCAGGTGATCAGAGAGAGTACGGGACGCTGTATTGGATTTGACAACCTGTTTTTTGTGGGTGAGGGAAGTGGTTATGCAGGTGGAATAATTTCCAGCGCATCAGATGGTGTTAAGTGTGCAATATCTATCATTGACTCTTTATGAACAAAAAAAAACCGGAAGCTGCGGCAGAATTGAAGCGTGGAGTGTATGCCGCGCTGGAGACTTATTCAAATGTTCACCGGGGTAGCGGGCATTTCTCCCGTGTCACCACAGATTTGTTCGAAAAAGCCCGCGTGGTTGTACTGGAATACCTGGGCCTTTCAACAAGAGGCTACATGGTTATTTTCTGTTCACCGAGACGAGCTGAAAAGCTCAAGGCGCTGATCGATCCCAACAGCTACCAGTGCCTGTCAAGTCAAGATTTTGGCCTGCCTTTAGGCGTCCGGGCCCTGGCAGTTAAAAGAGGTGCATTACCCAAGGGTGTCCCATTTGAAACAGGCGGAGGGTCGGCAAGGCTTGTCTCCCGGGGATGGGTCATTTGGGCAAAACCACCGGGGAAGTTTGAGTCAGGCACCCCGGCCATCATGAACGCCATTGCGTTTGCAAAAGCTTTGCTCCTGATAAAGCAGTACGGAAAAGATATTTTTAAGAACGATGAGGCAACCAGCCATTCTGCTTTAGAGATTCTGCTCAACGACCAACTTGATAAATACACCGGGAAAAAATTGCTGGATGAACTCCGGTTGACCCAGATAGGACGGGATATTTGTGTCCCCACCACCGAAGGCTCCACTCCATTCATAAACCTCGACAACGGCGCGAGTACACCTACGTTCACTCCCATCTGGGATGCTGCCTGGCAGGCCTGGCGTCAACCTCCGGAGGTGCAGCGGGAGATCGTTGATCAGGTCCGGTCTATCTGCGCCAACTACCTTGGTGCACCTGCTACAGATTACGCTATTGTTTTTACCTCAAACACAACAGAGGCCATCAACCTGGCAGCGGAAAGTTTAGGCCGTGAATCCAACCAGGAAGCCGAACCCGTTGTCCTTAATACAATCCTGGAACACAACTCAAACGAATTGCCGTGGAGATTTCTCCCGAACGGATCGATGGTCCGCCTGATGGCAGACGAAGAGGGATTTCTGGATTTGACAGAACTGGAGCGTATTTTGTCATCCTACAACAAACAGGAAGAACACGGCAGGCACCGGATCAAGCTGGTTACGCTTACCGGTGCATCAAATGTACTGGGTGTGTACAACAACCTTTCTGAGATCAGCCGGATAACCCATGCATACGGGGCACAGTTAGCGGTGGATGCTGCACAACTGGTAGCTCACCGTAACCTCGACATGGAAAAATCGGGCATCGACTACCTCTTTTTCTCCGCCCATAAAATGTATGCCCCATTTGGAAGTGGTGCACTGGTGGCAAAAAAAGGTCTTTTGAATTTCTCTCCTGAAGAGATGCAGCAGATCAACGCCTCGGGAGAAGAGAACACAGCAGGCATCGCAGCCCTTGGAAAAGCCATGGTGTTACTCCAACGGGTGGGGCTTGACCTGATCAGGGATGAAGAAGAAGCCTTAACAAAACTCGTAATAGACGGATTGAAAAACGTCCCCGGGCTTTCGGTTTACGGGATAAAGAATTCTGAAACCCCCGGGTTCGCTCAAAAAGGAGGTGTGGTTGTTTTCGCCTTTAAAAACAAGGTCTCATTCAAGGTAGCAAAGAACCTGGCCCTGCTTGGTGGGATCGGGGTACGTTATGGCTGTCATTGCGCGCACATGCTGATCAAATACCTGGTGAAAATTCCTCCGAAATTAGAGTGGATCCAGGGCGTGATTGTCACCCTGGTCCCCCACCTTGAACTACCCGGAGTAGTTCGGGTAAGTCTCGGGATCGAAAACAGAAGAGAAGATATTGACAAATTGATTCATGTGTTGGGACAAATCGCCGGGATACCAAAGAAACAGAAGGAGATGGAATCTTCCTCTCCCAATGAAGGGCCACAAATCTTATCGAAGAAGGATATACATAAACAAATGAAGGACTTCGTTAGGGAGAGAGCTGCAATGGTCGGTTTATAAGTTCGAATTATAAAAACAAGTATCTTTATAGTAAAAATTGTTTTATGAAAACATTTACGGCATTCATGGTCCTGGCGATCTTCTTCTTTCTGAGTGCAGTCGGACAGAAATTTTCGGTGGATCTTACCTTTACAGCCGTTAATAATACGGCATTTGTTCAGCTTGACAGTATCAAGGTGATGAACCGCACCCAAGGAGGGGAATATAACCTCCATTGGCCTGATTCTACACTTACGGTTGAGATCTCTGCTGGAGACACGCTGCTGTATATTGGATATGCCCCCGAATACCCAGTCGGGGTGAATGAGGCCAATGGCAAGGACAAAACTTTCCAGCTATTCAGGAGCTATCCCAATCCAATAGAGACACAGAGTGTTTTTTCAATTTATCTCCCGGAAGATGGACCTGTAAAGTTTATTGTTACAGACCAACTGGGAAGGGTGATCACAACTACCTCCTGGACACTCGGAAAAGGGCTTCATTCATTCCGTATCACGCCTTTCAATAGCCGGTACTTCTTCATTACGTCCACATGGAATGGCATCTCCAGAAGCATGAAAATCCTCTCTTCCGGTGTTACATCTGGCAGCAAAGGCACAATTGAATACATTGGGAGCCGTGAAGGAGAACCTCTGCAAAAAGAATCAACTGCAATGCCAGAGGTATTTAAGGAATCAGGTATCCTGGATACTCCTCTTGGAAACAAAACCTACATCTTCCAGTTTGCCTGCAATCAGCCTTGTCCTGGAATTCCAACGGTAGTGTATGAGGCGCAGACTTATCACACTATCCAGATAAACAGTCAGTGCTGGTTACGTGAGAATCTGAATGTAGGGACTAGGATTCCGGTATCGGACCAGATGACTGACAATGGCATCATTGAAAAATACTGCTATGATGACAATCCCGATTATTGCCTGCTTTATGGTGGTCTTTACCAGTGGAATGAGGCTATGCAGTACTCCACCCAGCAAGGCACAGAAGGCATTTGTCCCCCGGGATGGCACATTCCCACTGACGAAGAATGGAAAGTATTGGAAGGGACCGTTGACAGCGAATATGGGATCGGTGAGACTGCATGGGATTGGCTTGCGAATAGGGGTTATGATGCCGGCAAAAACCTTAAGTCTACGAGTGGGTGGCACAATAACGGAAACGGTACTGACTTGTTCGGGTTCACTGCTCTTCCCGGAGGCAGAAGCTCTTACAATGGCTATTTTTACGATCTTTTATATAATAGCTTCTGGTGGACATCAACTGTAGAAAGTTCCACCACGGAGTTTACCAGAGAACTCAGTTGGGGGTCACCAGGTTCTACTCGCTATAGAGGAGAGTACAGGAACGGGTTTAGTATACGCTGTATACAGAATTAGATCTTATCTCCTGGATGCCATCTGCTCAGGATAAACGAAGTACGCAAAGACGAGAAAGAGTAGCTCGATGAGTGGTTGAAACTCAAGCAGCATCAATCCCGTTGGCCCTGATTCGCGTGGTGATTTTCATTGCAAAAAACAGGATAACATAGATAACTGCCATGTTAAGAAGGCAGGCCAATGCTATGCCCCGAAAACTTTCAGGATAAGTATGCAGAAAAGGTAATTCGACATTTGTACAGCGTTTTACCACTGTCAACCGAAAGAGCCTCTCTCTTGTCGAAAAAATTTGTTGGATTTTACCTGTTTGACTAGTTTGCAATAAAATCCAAGCCCATGCGTCTTCTTTATCTTCTTATGATCGTCCTGGTCGGAACCTCTCCTCTCCTCTCCAGATCGCAGGACCCCGGTCCGGTCCTCCATGGTCAGCTGAATCCCGCTGCTCATCCTGTCATCCTTGACATCGTCACAGCCATCAACAAAGACAGCCTTACTGCCACAATGGTGGCGATGGTGAATTTTGGCACACGATTTATGTATTCCGAAAACCGAAAAGTTGTTGCAGAATGGATCGCAAACAGATTCCAATCCTACGGGATTACCGACGTGGTTCTCGACTCCTTTATTGTGGCAGGGGACACCATCCCTGAAGATTCTGTATGGCAATACAATGTTATTGCTACCATGCACGGCATCTCGGCTCCGGAGGAGATCTACCTGATCGGTGCGCATTATGACGACTATTCCGCCGGGGATCCATACCAGATTGCACCTGGCGCAGATGACAATGCCAGTGGATGTGCTGTGGCACTTGAAATCGCTCGCGTCATCCATGCGAAGGGATTTCAGCCCGCTTCCACCATCCGGTTTGTTGCCTTTGCAGCCGAAGAGATGATCGGATACCTTGGTTACAGCGGTAGCATGCATGATGCCTCAAAGATGTTGTCAAATCAGGTCGATCTCAGGCTTGTCATCAACAATGACATGGTGGCAAATACCACCGGAACCGATTTCCAGATTTTGGGGACAGAGATGCAAACCGGCAGAAACAAATGGGCCGGAGTGCTCACAAGCAAATCAGCAGCTCTCTATTCATTGCTTGACATAACCCCGGGTAATTACCCCACCTCTGATGCCACGGAATATTACAGCAATGGATTCCCAGTCGCCGGATTCCAGGAATATGGTATGTATTGGACCTACCATACGATTCACGACAGTGTGAGCAATTGCAACATGGAGCTTTGCAGGGAAGCAACAAAAGCAACCTGTGCCATTCTCCTGAATGAGCAACTGACACCGGTTCCGCAGGATCTGGCTGCCAGCGGCAGACCTTCATCCATCAACCTCCACTGGAAAGAGACCGCCAATGCCAATGTAGCCGGATTCGGTATTTACCGGAGCATCCAGCAGGATACCGGATATATCCTGATTTCCCAGACAGAAAGGATGGATCATCAATTTACCGACAGTACCGTTGCAGAAGGCAGTATCTATTATTATCAGGTGACTTCATTCGATCAGGATGGCTATGAAAGCACCCCCTCTAACATCACATTTGGAGCCATTGCGCCAAAGAACCGTGACCTCCTGGTGGTAAAGGACTCTAAAGGAGGATTCAACAATCCATCCGATTCGGCCATCGTCTCATTCTACCAGGATATCTTCAGCGAAATTCCATTCGATTTCAGTGATGCTTCGGAAGTTGACTCACTGGTTCTTGCCATCCTTGGTAAATACAAAAAAATCATCTGGCTCTCCACTGCCTATTCCAACCAGCCGAACTCCTCCTTTATCCGGCATAGAGGGGAGATCACGCAATATGTCAGAGATGGGGGACAACTCTTCCTGTCGGCATTCCAGCCCAGTTTCCTGATTGCGAACAATGCCACTACCACACTCTCCTTCAGTCAGAATGACGATATATACCGCTATTTTAAGATCGGTCAGGTCAACCGCAAGCCTCCATCAGCCCTGAACGGAGCCTATCCGGTAAAAGGAGAATACGACTCGCTTTGGGTCGATTCGCTGAAATGCCCAACTCCTCCCATTGGACATTTGCTTAACGTTGAATGCATTACTCCTACTCCAGATGCCAGTCTCATCTATCGGTTCAACAGTGCCTTTGATACCAGCTCTGCCCAGGGAATGATGAAAGGGAAGCCGGTAGGCCTGGAATATCTCGGAAATGATTTCAAGGTAATCATCCTTTCAGTCCCTCTTTACTACCTTGACTGTGATGATGCCAAAACCCTTATCGAGCTGATCGTTAAGGAGAAATTCAAAACACCTGTCGGAATTGGAGATCAGAACTCCGGAAAAGCATCGGCATGTAGCATTCAAAACTATCCCAATCCATGTAACAGCGAAACCGTCATAAAATATACCTTGACCTATCCATCTGATGTGAGGATCGAACTAATCGACATGAAAGGCTCTGTTGTGCTCAGTCGGAATGAAGGAGTTAGGGAGAAAGGATCCTACCGCTTAGGGATCCCTGTCAACCAATTGACTCCTGGCATCTACCTGATTGTGCTTAAGACTCACCATGAGATGATCTCCTCACGCATGGTGGTTTTCTGAGCATCTCTTTCTGCCTGATCCAATTGATGACATCCTGAAGTAAGAGGTCGGTTTTTCATAAATTGGGTTAATTTTGAATCGGTTAATTCTATAACTGATGAGAAAAATTATCCTCTCCCTCTTTCCATTGGTCCTTCTCGGCTGCTCAACTGACAAAGCCGATACAACACACTATCGCGAAAAGCAGGCAGATCCATCCGGCTATGAGATTCTTTACCGAAGCGGCAACTGGGAACACCCCGATTATGCAAAACCGTTTGAATCATTTGGGAACCAGCGGATCGTAGTTGAAACATCCGATTCTCCCGGGAGAAATACCGAAGTCTTCATTCCTTGGCGACGCAGCGACAGGGATCCTCAAACCAAGGATCTGATTGTTGTGGATGCTTCCACGAACCAGGTTATTGAGAAGAGATATATCCTGGCTATTACCAACGAATCGGGACGGTTAATTTTCAAACCCAATCCAAATTCATCCCGGTATTATATCTATTTCCTCCCTCATCACTCCACCGGATCCTATTATCCGAAGCTTGAGTATAACAAACCTACAATCTGCCCGGATAAAAAATGGGTGGCAGAGGTTGAAGCAGGCCTGAACGAATCGGACACACTGCCGATGGCGAAAGTTATCGCTTTTGAATCGATCGACGACTTCAACAGCTTTTTCCCGATGGAGGTGATTGCCACTACGGAGGAGGCGAACAGGTATATGGCTCAGAATCCAGCCGACTTTTACCTCTTTCCCGAGTATCGTAAATACCCCATCCGAATGGAGGATTTTCTGCCTCAGCGCTGGGTGGCTGACAGCTTACAAGTGAACGGACTGGCTGATACAGCCATGCGGGGAGAATATTTTACCTTTCAGGCCGGACTCTATTCTCCAAATCACAACCTGGAGGATGTCACGGTTGATTTCACCGATTTAGAACAGCGAAACGGCTCTGTTATTTCAAGAGAGAACCTTACCTGTTTTAACCTGGGTGGCATTGATCTGAATGGGAAGCCCTTTTCTAAAAGAGTGGATGTTCCTGCCGGAAGAGTTCAAGCTTTCTGGTTTGGACTGGATGTTCCTACAGATGCCGGCGTGGGAACCTACCATGGCCAGATCATCATTCATGCCGGTGGACTTGTTCCCGACACCTTGTTTATCAAGCTGTTTATATCCTCAGAACGAGTGGACAATCATGGGGATGACAACCCCGAAATGATGTCGCGGCTGCGGTGGCTCAATTCGACTGTTGGCACCGACGAAAATGCCATCATCAGGCCCTTTACACCTGTGGTTATCTCCGACAAAACCCTTCGCATTCTGGGCCGTGATATTGAGTTAAATGAGTTTGGCTTACCGGAGAATATCTTTTCCTATTTCTCACAGGAGATGACACGGCTGAAACCGGAGAAAGAGCGCATCCTGGCAAATCCTGTCCGGTTTGAGATCACTGACAGCAAGAGAACACAGATCGCATGGGCGCCTCAATCCTATACTGTTCAGCAATCCCATCCTGCCTCGGCAACCTGGCACACCATCAATCAGTCGGCAACGTTCGCCATGGATGTTTCAGGCAGGCTTGAATACGATGGGATGCTTGATTACCAGATTCAGGTCATTGCCAAAGAGGATATCACCGTTGATGATATCAAGCTTCTGATCCCCATGCAGGAAGATGCAGCCATCTACAGGATGGGATTGGGGCTGAAAGGGGGCAGGTTGAATGATGCTATCTCCTGGAAATGGGATGTCACCAAAAACCAGGAAGGGATCTGGCTGGGAAATGTGAGCAATGGGCTGCAGTTTGTGCTGAGGGCCGAAAATTACGAGCGACCGCTGAATACCAACTTCTATCTTTCCAAGCCGCTCAACCTGCCTCCCTCCTGGTACAATGACGGCAGGGGTGGGATCAATATCACCAAAACGGATCAGCTGGTGCTGGTTGAGAATCACAGTGGTGAACGAACAGTCAGGAGAGGCGATACGCTGCATTTCAACATCCGGTTCCTCATTACACCGTTTAAACTGATCGATACGAAGGAGCATTTTAACACCCGGTTTGTCCATGCCTACCTGCCCATCGATTCTGTGATCAAGCTGAACGGAACCATTGTCAACGTGCACCATGCCAACAAAATCAATCCCTACATCAACTATCCCTTTTACAACCTTAAGGAGCAGAAGACCTACATCGATGAAGCCCACAGCAAAGGCATCAGGGTAAAACTCTACAACACCATCAGGGAGCTGAGCTACAAATGCTACGAGCTCTTCGCGCTGAGGAGTCTGGGCGATGAGATCCTGAACGACGGTGAAGGAGGAGGCCACAGCTGGCTCCAAGAGCATCTCGGATCTCATTATCACTCCGCCTGGCATGCCACCTCCGTAAACGATGCTGCCATCCTCAACAAGGGGACATCCCGGTGGACCAATTACTACATCGAGGGGATCAACTGGCTGGCAAAGAACCAGCAGATCGACGGCCTTTACCTGGATGATATCGCCTTCAGCAGGGAGACCGTAAAGCGGATCGCCAATGTGCTGAATGCCAACCGGGACTCCTGGGTGATTGATCTTCATTCGGCCAATCAGTTTAATCCCCGCGACGGCTTTATCAACAGTGCGTTTCTATACATGGAGCATTTTCCGTACATCTCCAGGCTGTGGTTCGGCGAGTATTTTCAGTACGATCAGCCGCCCGATTACTGGCTGACGGAGGTTTCGGGGATTCCTTTCGGCCTCACCGGAGAGATGCTTGAAGGAGGGGGTCATCCTTACAGGGGTCTGGTGTATGGCATGACCACCCGCGTGTATGGGAGCTTCAATCCCGGTCCCATCTGGAAGCTGTTCGATGATTTCGGGATCGCCCAGAGCGAGATGCTGGGCTACTGGGTGGAGCGATCACCGATAAAAACCAACCATAAAAATATCGAAAGCACCATCTACCTGAAAGAGGATAACGTATTGATCGCTATTGGTTCCTGGTCGGATAAGGATGAAACG
>Ga0351865_10086_pt1 | contig 34091 bp, 29 predicted proteins | sample TotcelFGM3001L10_FD_206780 | JGI IMG/M metagenome (GOLD analysis project Ga0351865, IMG submission 206780) | Enriched cells from coal bed in the Powder River Basin, Montana, United States - Total cells FGM rep2 HSBNCT.FGM.300.1.L10 ... | reverse complement strand
TCGGTGTCAAGGGGGTCTCTCTCGACAATTTTCCGGAGAAAATCTTTGGCGATTCTGAGTTGCACGGTGCGGCGTTGCCAAACTCCTTGGGAACGATGGAGCAGCCAAAAATATTTCATCCCCAGGAGGGGAAAGGAATGAACCAGGGACGGATTGAGATCTTTGCACTGGCGGCCCAGCATCCTCTTGAGAAGATCAAACTGAAGCGGAAGGGGAATCTGACTGAAAATATGCGAAAGTTGCCCCACATAAAAATCTGTATAAAAACTTTTCAGAATTCCTGCCGAATCGAAGGCGACTGGCACTGCGTAGTGCTCTCGCGCCCCGAGGTGGGCCACTATAGCAGTCTGCCTTTTCGGAATCATGCTCGATAGCTCAACAATGATTTAGTTACGATTTTCAATTATACCAATATGATAAAAAAAACTATTTCATACTTGATTTTGAAGCATAAGCACCTGATTTAATCTTTGCTGAGGAACGAATATGATATTCACAATTTCCTCTCTTTTGGAACCATCTGTTATTTGTATAAATTTGCCTTCTTTATTAAAATAAAAAGCATGATAATTATTGTAATCATTAATTTGGTGCAATATATTCTCAAAACTAATACCCAAATCTTTATTAATGGATTCACATATTTCTACCATACAGCAAGGAGGATTAGATGACGAAAGAATTTTCTTTGAACCCTGTATTACGGCTAACTCTCCCCCCTCAACGTCAATCTTTAAAAAATCCAATGAGTCCAACAAATTTAATTTTATAAAAACAGAATCCAACGTTGTAGCATTTACATAAATAGTGGTTCCAACTTTTCTTACGGATGAACTGAACGACGTAACTTCAGAGCAATAAAATGGAATAATACCTTCAATATTACTTACCCCGATATTATATATAAATATACCGCTTTTGTTTTGTGTATTTTGATATAGAAAGGGAAAAGTTCTTGGATCAGGCTCAAATGCATAAATTAGTTTAGTATTTTTCATTTCATTGTGCATAAGTAAAGAGTAAAATCCCACATGAGCGCCCACATCAACCATTACATTGCTGAGAGATGAAAATTTTTTTATAAACGCCATTTCATATTTTTCATTCGATATTTCACCAAAAAATCAGGTGATTATTTGCAGAGTCTATTGGAACTGTCATTTTCCCTAATATAGTATCTATTGATATAACTTTTCCACCCCATAATTTGTTTAATAATCGTCCGTGGCCACGTCTTATAAGTTTTTTCCTTACAATAAATCTGAAAATATTCAACAGTAAATTATTAAATTTAGTCATAATTCAATTATATTAAATGATAATTATCTATGAAATATTAAGTATTTTTCCACAAAACTAATTTATTAAAAATTGATAGATAATTAATAATTGATTTATTAATATCGAAAAACTTAGACGCCACTTGTAATGCATTGTTGATTAATTTTTCTTTTGAGATTTGATTTGATAATATTTTACCGATTCCATCGGCTAAACTACGTTTTTCTGGCTTTACTAAAATACCCGCCTGCAACTCACCTAAAAGGAAATTATAATCAGCCACGCTGGTGGCTACAATCGGTTTTCCCGAGGCAAGGTATATTCCGATTTTGCTTTGAACAGAATAGTTATCCCGGCAATCCAAACGGGGATGAACCAGGATGTCGGCTTGAGCAATGATCTCTGGGAGTTTGGCGGAATCAACCTCAGTGAGAAACATCGCCTTCGATTGGAATTCTCCCAACCCCAGTTGCATTTCCGCCGCTACCCCTGCCGGACCTCCCACAAAGGCGAATAGGACCTCGGGATGGCGCTGTGTCACCAGCGGGATGGTTTCCAACAACAGATTGACCCCCTGTGTGGGGTAACCAAGTTGTCCGACATACATGACGACAAATCTTCCGGGAAAAAGCTTCTTGCGGTTGCGCACCCGATTCGATGAAGGCGCAAATTCTGCGAGATCCACGCCGGGGTAGATCACCGAAATTTTGCTGGCCGGGATACCCTGCTCATCCATGAGAACCTGCTTCACTGCCTGTCCCAACACCACGACATGGTCGGTGTTACGGAGAACGATTCGCTCCAGCCAATGATTTAACTGAAATTTCCAGCCCCGGCCCAGTTTATCCCTTTCCAATTCCTCTCCGAGAAGCGAGTGAATTTCGTAGACGAGAGGAATGCCTAACAACTGGGCCGCCAGCCAAGACCGGTTAGCGGCGCCGTAGGTGTGGGCATGGATCACATTTATCTTTTCCTGGCGGATTATCTTGAGCATGCCCATAACCCAACAAGGAAATGGGACATCGTAAAAATCGATACCGCCAAATCCGGCATATCTCTTTTCCGATACTTTGAAGCCCCATTCTCCTTGATAACGCAGGGCCGCTAATTTTACCGAAACCCCGGCAGCCTCCATGCCCCGGACCAATTTAATGGCGTGATGCGTGCTGGCGCTAGAGAATGGTTCCCAAGAAATTACTGAAAGAATTTTTAGATGGGCCGGATTAAATATCTTCGCTACCTTTTCTTAACTTGGGTTTGAATTCGATAGGCTGGGGCATATTTCGGTCTAGATATTTTTGATTTCCGCATTAATAACAATGCACTGGCCACGGGGATACAGGTAAAAGGTAAAACACGATCAAGGTTTCCAAGTATGCCGTGACAAATTACCCACGTTCCACCGATTTGGAAGAACGAAAGAAACACTATAAGTACTCCCGGATTATTCGAATGAAGGACTTTCCATTGAAACAGTATACCAAGCAGTAATCCAGTTATATAACAGCCTATAATTATTCCGAAGATACCAAAATCTAAATAATATTGTCCTAGTATTGTCTTAACAGCCCCGCGTGTACTGAAAGCCTCTGCGTTCGATAATTGCCGCTTATATTCCTGGAAGAAACCTATCCTATTAGGCCATAGAATTTTTGGGATCCAACTAACTAAATAATCCGAATATAATCGACCGTATGCATATTCTACCTTATCCGGTACCACATCTAAAAAATTAATGTACATCAAAAATTCTCGGCTTGGCGCATTCTTATCACCTCCCGCCCCAACATAGCCCCTTGTTAAATCTGCCACTTGATTTTCCAATGGCTTATTTAAGTGTGTTTTCAAACCTCCGAATGATGACGCGACATACATTTCGCCCCTGAAGAGACAGATCAGGCCTACAAGATAAAACACTATTAAAAAAACAAAAAGCGCACTCCCCACCGGGATTTTTCTTTTTTTTGGCAGATAATAGCAAGCCAGTAAGAGTATGCCAACGATGATAACCCCCGAGCGTTGCCCGGAGATAACCTGAAAGAGCCAAAAGCCTATACCGGTTAGGTATAAAAATAATTTTTTCCAGCGAGCAACATATCCCGATGCTAAGGCCACGAAACCGATAACGAGTCCCGGGAAAATCACCCATTTCAAGAGGTATAAATAAGCTGTATTTTCTTTATAGGCGCCGAGACCGCGAGCGACACTGAAATAAACTTCTGCGCCTCCCGATTTATCGATAAACACAACTTGGCCGATAATACCAATTAAAATCCAGAACAAAGCTAAATTTATTAGCCCATATTCGGTTAGTGGAGTCGGAGTCGGGGTCGGAATGCTCCTGGCAATATTCAGGGATAGGTGAGAAGCATAACCGAGATAGAACATTACCAAACCAACAATTGCAAGGAGTAGACTTTTTAATAATAATTCCTCACCATAATAGTTAGAGGCCACGTCTATAAGGCCCCATGCCTGCAATGAGTATAATCCAATATATGCTATGATAAAGTAGTATAAGGGATGAGTCATATCCCATCCATTTTTAGAATAATTATCCCGTATAATAAATATAGCTATGGATAATTGTATTAATATCAATAATACTAACATAGAAACAATAATCCTTTCAATATTTACTATAAAGTATAATCATATATTATTATAATAATCTTTTATGCCGACAACACCGATACAAAGGTATAGATAATTATTAATATATAAGGAGACTTTAGCCCATTGGATGCGTCTTGATAAGCTTTGTACATCGCTTTAAAATAAGAATACATCTCAAATGGCCAGCGCCACGGGCGAAAGGCATTTTCTTTCAGAAGAATAGAAAACCTCGCTGCACGCCACAGCCCAAATTTTATAAATAATCTTGGCTCCATAGTGAGGTGGCGAAAAGCAAGGTAAAAAACGGACACACACCGCTGATACCCCTTCCATGGAGTTTTAGGGTCGGTAACTCTGGTTCCACCTATCGGTGCAGAAAGATGAATTATCTTAGCTTTGGGTTCATAATCAATGCGATAGCCAGCCTTAGACATTCTTAAACCTAGATCACGGTCGCCATAATTAATTATATTTTCATCCCATCCTCCGATTTTTTTAATAGATGAGTTACGGACCGAGAAGTTGCCTCCAAGCATGAAACCAACATTGCTCAGAGGAACATCATATCTTGGGGTAAAATAAAAAGACTGCCAAATAAGACTCCTATTAAAAAAATCGTTCGGGAAAGAAATCCAACTATTTACTCCCGGCGGAAAAACACTTCCTACAACGCCATCAATATTTTCATTATTATAATTACGTAAGTGACATTCTATCAATCGTTTATCCGGGATTATATCATCATCAAGATAAAGCAATATATCAGACTCTGCCACGCCAATAGCGACATTCCTGGCAACCGAGACAGCAGGCTTCTCTATGCGAGAAATGGTTATTATCCCTTCCCTCTCTAGGCAATCAAGATAATTCCTTATATTGTGGTCTTGTTCCTCAACCGGTGTTTGATCAATTATAATAATTTCATCTGGAATCCTGGTTTGTTCAAGAAGCTTTTGGATGGTTTGGTAGAGATATTTATCCCGCCTGAAGGTGGGTATAATGGCAGCAATACTTAGGTCATTTGGGTGGTTCATGGATCCGTCACCTAACTCCTTGAAATGGGATTATTTCTCTAAGATAAAAAATCGGTGATACAAATGCTCCGGTAGGCGATAAGTGGAGCAAAGTTTCAAACCAGCCTTTTCAATGTTGACCTTGATACGTCTAAAAGGGTACCCTTTTTTGCCAATCTCCCAAAAATGCTCACCAACAAATTGGTGCTCTCTCTTTCTCAGGTGCGGCACAGCAATGGATTTGGTCCACTTGGGCCTACCGGTGGAACGCAACATAAAGCTTATCGCCCTAGTGGCGTCCGGTAGTGAAATGATAACCCATTGTTGGGACACCCGGCTTAGTTCCATAAGGGCAGGGATGAATTGATCATACGGCAGGTGTTCCAGTACCTCGAAACAGGCTACCAGGGGAAAGGAACTCTCTTTAAAAGGAAGCGCCGCGACGCCGGCAACTATATCTGGCTGAAGTCTGGTATCAATGTCGATAGTGGTAACGTTCAAGCCCTGCCTCCTGAGGTAATGGCTGACAAAACCCGAACCAATGCCGACTTCCAAGATATTTTTCGGCTGTCTCTGCCTAATTTCGCTGATTTGATGCCAGTAACTGATGAATCTCACCTTTGATTCATATTTTTCAGAATAATAATGAGAAAAATTAACTTGGATCAGATTGACGGTCATGATTAATCCCAGGTCAGGTTTAGAAATAGACTATATTTTTTTAAAATGTTTTGTTATTCCCAAAACTTGAGGATATATAAACTTATAGAGTCCTCCCAAGACAGTGGCCACCCCCATGAACTCCAGTACTATTATGGTAAGTGAATATACCATCAAATAGATGGCTCCCATGAGAAATAAATTTATCCCTGCCGTCTCCATCACCCATCTCCTGATGACTTCCAGGGGAATGACGACGCCGATGGTAACCGCCGCGGGGAAGAAAAAACTGCGCAACAAGGTCCAATTTTTCACCCTGAGAACTTTTCTCACGCCGAACCACCATAGGGGCAGAGTTGTTACCAGGCTAAAAAATACACACAGGGCAAATCCTTCAGTCCCCCATGTGACAGTGAAGGGATAGGCCAGGACGACCAAAGTGGCAAAGCGCAGGAAATTCATATAAAAATCAAGTTTCGGCAAGCCATATCCGGTGAACAGGCTTCCCCCTGTTCCCGCTATCGCCCTGATCAAAGCTGCACCTACCAAGATCTTAAAACTCGTCTCAATGGACAACCAGCCGCTTCCCAAAAAAATGTCAATAATCTCGCGGGCATAAAGAAATAAAAAAGCCGAAACCGGCAAGAGCACAAACAACAAAATTTCGAATAGTTCTAAATAGGCCTTTTGCAAATGGGCGGGTTTGTCTTGCAGCCTGGCGTACATGGGAAAGGTAAGAGGTGATGTCATTTGGGTAATGTGCGTGGCGGGAAGGCTGGCGACGCGCGACGACATCTGATAAAAACCCAGGGCCTTGTCGCCCAAAATTCGACCTATCACAATGCTGTCCAGTTGGAAGATGAAGTAGAATATGACATTGCCGAAAAACACCCAACGGCCGAAGCGAAATAAATTTCTGGCTCGACCCAAGTCAAACTTTAGGCGCGGCCTATAAGGGTGTATCAGAAAGGAGCAGAAGGCTGAGGCGGCGCTGCCGGCAGGAACAGATACCACTAAAGCCCATACGCTCGGGGAAAACAGCGCCCAAACCACCGCCACCAGGCCGGCACAGCCATATTCACAGGCATTCAAGATGAGGACTTTCTTAAAGTTGAGTTCCCGCTGGAAGTATATCGTTCCAGGATTGATTAATCCTCTGAATATGAAGTCCAAGCCTATGACTTGAATTACGGTCGATAGTCCATCGCTCTTAAAAAACACGGCGATATATGGGGCCAGTAAAAAGATGGCGGCGAAGGAGAAAATTCCCCGGGAAACCGATACCACCCATGCCGTATCAAGATCTTTTGCAACATCTTCTTTCTTCTGAACAATCGCTTGATGAAATCCGGAATTAGTAAATATAGAAATTGTTCCAACGGCCGCCAATGCCAAACCCGCGGTGCCAAATTCACTTGGAGACAATAACCTGGCCAGGATGGCGGTTCGGGCGATAAAAAATATTCCGGATAAAAACTTGTTGGCAAAGACCCAACTTCCACCGCTTAGCAACCGGCTTTTGAGATCTTCTACTTCCACTTAAAAATGCCTTATCAGACATGTTGCAGGATTTAATGATGTTCTCGATGTTATGTGGGTGGTCGTAATCATGTTTCTTTCTATACAACTGGACAACGGAAAACCGCGGGAATGCAAGCATAGAATGCGACGCTATATAGTTGAGTCATAGCAACCACATAGGTTAGGACTAGGGCGATTTTTGCTTAAAGTGATCCAACTTATCTTTCACCCAGCCGAGGACTCCTGGTTTCGGGGTGTGGCTTCGACGCGACGAACTTCCGTGATCCCGAGTATATTGATAGTGATATCGATAGTAAACCTTGGAAAAATATTCGTCTTGCTGCACTTGAAATTTATTAAAGATTGTTCCCAGAAGTGGGGCGTTTAATTCCAACAACTGATGTTTGGCGTCCATGGCCGCCTTGCGAGGTACGTATTCGGCTTTAATCACCAAGAGCACGCCATCGGCTTGAGTTGAAATAATGGCGGCGTCGGTCGCCGACATCAGGGGGGGAGAATCTATGATAATGCGCCCAAACTGGTTTTTGGCCCGATCCAGAAAGTCTCGCATGCGCTCTGATCCCAGAAGCTCGGAAGGATGCGGCGGGATTTTGCCCGCAGGCACCAAGAAGAGATTGGGCACTAGGGTTTCTACAAACGGAATATCATCAAGTTCTCCTACCAGAAAATTGCTCAGACCGGGTTCGACCGGCACATGAAAAATTTTGTGGAGGGAGGGCCGTCTGAGGTCGGCATCGACTATGAGGACCTTGGGTTCAGCTTTCGCCATAACGGTAGCCAGGTTGGCGCTGGTTAGGGACTTGCCTTCGAGAGGCAGGGAACCGGTCACCAAGAGGACTTGCGGCGCCTGTCCAGGGGATGAGAACAGGATCGTCGTCCGCAGTCCCCGGTAAGACTCTGAGGCCAGTGGATGTGTGCCTTGATGAACAATCAGCTCGCGAAACTCATCCTTAGCGGAGTTCTCCGGAGTAAAATCCATATGGGGGATGGTGGCCAAGTTAGGAATCTCCAACCACTCCTCCACTTCCTCGGGAGTCTTCAGAGTAGTGTCCAGACTCTCCACGACCAGGGCCAACCCGATGCCAAGAACAAGACCCATAACGCTCCCAAACATCAAATCGCGGGTTTTGCGGGGACTGACCGGGGCAGTGGGAACCGTCGCCGGGTAAACGATGCGAATGTTGGTCGCAGGAGTGTTTTCGGCCGCGGTGGTAATTTTTAAACTTTTGAGCAGGTTTTCATATAAGGCCCGGTTGGTTTCAACATCCCTCAGCAGGACGCGGTATTCAATACTCCGATCACTAAGATCCTGAGTTTCGCCCTTATGTTGATCGAGGGCTTTCTTTAAATTATCCTCTTGCGCCTTGGCCATGTGGTATTCATTCTTAATGGCCTGGACTATCTGGCCCATCTCAGCCCCGATCTTACCCCGAGTGGCGGCAAGCTCGTTGTTCAATCGAATCATCCTGGGATGTTCGGGGCCGAATTTGCGGCTCAGTTCGGACTGTTCGGCAATGATCTTGGCTTCCTGACCTTTCAAGGTCTGGATCAAGGGGTTATTTAAAACTTGGGATATGGCTTGTCCCCGGCTCACTTCCTTGAAACGGGTCTCGGTTTCCATCCGGAGGGTTTGGGCGGCGACTAAATCTTTATTCAGCTGCTCCAGCTTTTGAGCGGTTATGCTTTCCTTATCATCCATGGTCACAATGTTGTGCTCTCTTTTGTATTGATTGAGCTTGGCTTCCGATTCTTCCAGTTTTTTGCGCCCCTCGATCAATTTTCCCTGCAACCAGCCTGCAGCTTCTTGGGAAGAGGCGAAACGCAAATCCAGGGATTGCTCTATGTAACACTGAGCCAGGGTATTAATCACGGTGGTGGCGAACTTGGGGTCAGGATCGGAAAAGCTGACGTTCACCAGGCTGCTCTGCCGAATGGGGTTTACCTGTATCCCGCCGGCAATAGCCCCTACCAAAGTCTCTTCAGCCCGTTGTTTCATGGTTGCGTCGGCGTGGGGGGGCAGATTTTTAAAAATCGACGCGAAAGGCGGGCGATTTTTTAGGTCAAGTTTTTCCGCCACTTTTTTGGCCAGAGCAGGACTTTCCAGTAACTTATAATGCGTCTGATAAAATTCCTCCCCGTAATAGTCGGGTTGAGCCGAAGCCCCCGGCTGGTCTAAATATTGCGGTTTATGCCGTTCGATTAAGATCTGGACGGTAGCACTGTATATCGGCGTTGCCGTGAAGGTCTTGAGAGCCGTGTAACCGACGATGGCGAAAACAACCAACAGGATTAACCAGCGTCTTTTTAACAGAATCTTAAAATAATCACTCAGGGTGCGATGCCTCTGGGGAGCATGCAGTAATTGCGTTGCTTCTTCCATAAGAGAACCTCTACTTTGCCTCGGGTTATTTTAGAACCAGGATTCCGGCACGACAATGGTATCCGACGGGCGGATTGGATCGTCCAGGCCCGTTTTAATCTTTTCTTTGACCCCGGATTGCTCACGTATAATATACGTGCGGCGGCGGGAGGCTTTGTCGGTAAAACCTCCAGCCGTGGTGACCGCCATGAGCACCGTCATATTCTCCTCGTAAGAATAGCGATCGGGTTTCTTCACTTCACCCGTTACGTAATAGATCAGGTTAGGAACATAAATAGTGTCCCCGTTTTTTATTTCCAGGTTCTGTTTCGCATCCCCGCCCAAGGCTTCGGTTAAGGATACGGTAATCTTCTGGCTGGCCGGGATCTTATCCGGCATCTTGGGCTGTTCCAACCTTTCCCCCGGTTGCGCCCGGACGATAATGGCCACGGCTCCGCTTGAGGATTTACCCATTGTCCCCGAAGCAACCCCCCCGGCCTGGGAGATAGCTTCGACCACCCTGATAGTCTTGGTCAAAGGGTAAGTGCCCGGCTTATGTACATTGCCCACCACAAAGAACTTGCCGCTTTTGTATTCGGTTACCGTAATCGAAACCCGGGGGTCGACGATGTATTTAGGTCCGAGATGCTGCTCTATTTCCTTCTGCACTTCTAGCAGAGAGCGCCCCTGGGCCTTAATTTCTCCCACAAAAGGAAAGGAGATTTTTCCATCTAACCCCACCCGGGTCTTTCGGGTCAAATCGTCATGGTCCCAAACTCTGATTTCGATTTCGTCTTCCGGGCCCAGGCGGTAATCCTCCTGACCCCATGCGACCCCCTGAAAATTTCCTAAAAGTAAGATGCATAGGCAAGATAATAAGATTCTGTTAATCATGTTGGTACTCCCAAGTTACCAATTGTTAGATAGATATCATTGCTTAATGAGCGTCAACCGAAATTAGGTGCCAGACTTGGCCACTGCAATCCGGAAAAGGTTTTTGGAGTCTCAGGCCCGGAAAAGATCCCCCCAAAGCTTCTGTTCTTAAAACCGAATCTTCTCATCATAGGCATGATAGCACAAGTTTTCTTGAAAAAATACTTCTTCCCGCATTCTTGGCCATACCAATCTTTTGGCGATCAGGCGCTATCCGGCTGGGAAGCCTATGGACCCCAGGGCGGCACCGGTAACGACGCGCCAAAGGGGAAAGCCGAGGCTCCCCGAATTGCTCATTTAGTTTCATTAGATCGTAGGGTTAAGCTGTCTGCCATTTTTGGCGGCGGCATAATCCCGGGTCAAGAGAGCAAACAGTCAGTGAAAGTAATAAGTTGCCAATGATGCCAACCCCAATAGGATACCAAATGTAAAGCGGACCAATGAGAGAAGTCCGATTTGAATTTTTGAGTTTAAAATCAACACTAACAATGTTAATACAGTTACTATATATCTACTCGAAAATTGAATGCTCACTGCAATTGGAGTTAACGAGAGAATAAAAATTATAAAATAAAGGAAAACCATCTCTTTGCGGCCCCACACAAAACGTATATTGGAATAGAGACTATATATCCATATCACTGCAAATGTTATAAACAAAGCATCAAAAAGGTATTTGTAATAATAAAATAAACTATTAGGAATAACTAATTTAGCCAAGGTTGTAGCTGGTTCATAATTGAAAGAAAAAGAAGTTAAAAGCAAAATAAGGAAAATGATAATTAATAACATAATGATTAAGCGATCAAGCTTAAACCACTCTGGACACACAAAAAAAGTTGCAAATCCTAAATAGGCAAAAGACAAGATGCCGTGTTTAACGTTTATTCCACCGATATGTAAACCCGGTGGAGTCAATCCTCCCCATATCCAGAAAAGCCATAAAGATGCTGCGGTCGCAGAAATAAAAACCGCGAAAAACGCGATCAAATTTTTGTGGTCCCATTTTAAAATAATGCCTGTTGCAAAGAGGGCACAGAGATAGGTTTGGCGTCCGAGACAAGCGACCCCCAACGAAAGACCAGCCAAAGTTGCCCACGAAACAATGGAAAGGGGAGGGGAGGTGGGTAACCTTTCCATTAATTCAATAAAAAAGAAGCAAAAAAGCGTAAAAAAAAATAAGGCTGGGATTTCTGTCAGCGCCATACCAACAGTTGGATACATAAAAGGTACTACCATTATACAAAACCCAGTGAGCACGGGATCGTTAAATTTGAGTTTTTTGCTAATTACGATTAATAAAACTATAGTAAGCAAAAAGATACTAAAATTAATAAATCTGATCCATGGCGGATTAAGATTAGTTAGATCAATTAAGCTTAATTGAAGAAATGAATAAAGTGGCCCTAAAGCACTGATAGTAGGTGGATTTGTTAATGTATTAATTAATCCTATACTTAGAATGCTTTTTGCAATGGCAATATGATGACCCTCGTCATAAACCAATTTATGCGGACTTATGCATATCAGAAAAAATAATAAAATAAGTCCAAAATAATTGATAATTTTGGCGGCTTTCGAATAATTAATAAGATTGCCTTGTGCCATGTTAATATTTTTAAATCTTGTGATGAAGAAAATGGAAGTTATCTGCTAATAAGGTTTTGTTTGGACGTCCTTTAAATATTTTTTCAATGTAGGCTCAAGTCTTATAGCCTCACTGAAATGGGTGGATTGAGTACCCCGCAGGGTGGAAGGAATTAATCCCGGGTTACATTGTTCGGTCCAGGCCAATATGGATGCCAGGCGGAAATGGAGCAGCCCTGATTCGGGAAATAAGTCAACTGCCGCCGCCAGTTCCTTCAATGCCGAAGGGATATAATGTTCAGGGGCCTCCTGGAAACGTCTTAGGTAAAACTCTGCTATTTTCAGCCGGTATTTCCAATAGGCCGGAGCATAAAAAATTGCCGACTTGAAGGAGTCTTCCGGGTCCGAAGCCACCCCGGCCGCAGATGCCGCCCCTGCCAGTGTCTCAGCCAACCCTAAATAATACTTGCTGTTGTTGGGATTGTAGGCAAGTGCCCGGCGGAAATCCTCGGTTGCCAATTTTAGGGGTTTCCGGGTGGAGTTAATTGCAGAGGGAGCGCTCTGTTCAGCTCTCCAACCAGAGTAAATTTTAACTCCAAAGGCAACCTGGAGCCCCATCATCGCCAGTATCAGCAACGCCGCCGGAGCCCGGTGATTGCTGGAGAGTTTAAGGGTCCGGTAGGAAAAGAATTCCATCCCCTGATGATGGTAATAGGCTGCACTATAGGTGAGGGCGGCGATGCCGGCGAATTCGAGACTGATCGCCGGGATGTGAAACGGAAATTCCATCAGCGAATGAAAAACTCCCGCGGACAAGGCCGCAATACCTCCCAGGGCAAGCCCCCGGGCAAATCCCTGTTGGCGTTGGCCCCACTGTTTGGTCAGAACCGAAAAAAAGACCACCCAGCCTGTTGCTACCAGAGAGAATCCGACTAAACCGGTTTCGGCCAGCAGTTGCATCCAGTCGCTGTGGGTCTGCAGGAAATAGTAGTTTATCAAATTGGCGGGTTGATATTGAGAAAACAGATCCCCGAACGTGCCCATCCCGGATCCAAGGATGGGGAATTGCCTAAAGATGGCCAGAGCCCCGTGCATAGCTTGATAGCGGATGTCGTAATTTTGGTCGGAAAAGCGGCCCAGGACCGGTTCGCTGCCGAGCAACAGGCTGTAGAGCAGGGCTGTCCCCATGAAGCCCACCATGATGACAATGTGGCCTCGCCGCCACTTCCGACTCAAGATTAACAGGGCCATCAGGGCAAACCCCATCAACAAAGAAACCATGCCCCCCCGGGAACCGGTAAAAATCAATCCTACCGCCAAGAGGAGCAACGGCACCAGCAAGAGTGAGCGGCGCAATTGGGGTTCCATATGCTCTGACCGTGACCAGCGTCTGATTCTTTCCCAACCGGAGAAATTATCGGCAAGACGCGGCGCGGTTTCCCGCATCCCCAAAAACAGGCCGAAGCCCAGGAGGATAGCCATGGCCAAGAAGGTGGCCAGGTGATTGCTATTAATGAAGGTTCCGCAAAGGCGAGAGCCGGTATAAGTATTTTTCCAACCCCAAATCAAGTGGCTGCGAAAATGCCAAAATCCATAAAAAATTTCAAACAGTCCTACTGCCAGGATAAGCCCCACCATCCCCTGCAACTTGCGCCGGCTGTCGAGGGTGTAGAGAAGCATATAAAAGAGCACCACCCCGGGCCACAATTTCAAGCCTTCCAGCCAGGTGACATGAGGATTGAGGGATAAGGGGATAAAATCCGCCAGGCCAAGGCCGTTGCCCAGGGCTCTGATTTCCCAGGCTTGGGGGGAGAGACGAGCCACCAGCCCCTGGGGCCAGGTGTAGACCTGGAGAGCAGTGAGAATAACCAGCCCCATTGCAAGCCACCACAGCGGTGGGTAAGGGATGAGAAGCAGTTCCTGGGGCCTGACGCAAGTTCTATAAAGCAACCAGCCCAGCATGATTAAACTGGTGACTGCGATTGTCAAACCGATGGAATAATAAGCCCACGGATGGACGGCCCCGTAGGCCAGGGGAGCGAAGCCCAGGATGGCGCCGCTTATCCAAACGATTAGGTCGCGACCCCATGAAGAACTCTGCTCCAGAGGTTTAACCTTTCCGGTGGTAGCGATAGACTCTGACCTCATAAGGTCCCAGTTTTTCCCGGATATTGCCATCATAAACCACTGCAGTTTGAGGTTGGAACATCTCTGTCAGCGACGACACCTGCTGGCCAAACCCATGGAGATAAAAACTTACCGGCCGATCAATGACATTCACTAGGATGAGAAGATGTTCCGCACCTCGTTTTTTTTCACAGAAATGGACTGCCGGCCGGCCGTTTGCATCGACTTTGAACGGTGAAGTCATTTCCACCCGCAAAGATGGGGGGGTATCCGGCACCACCAGCCAGGTTTGGAGTTGTCGCAGTTCCGGCACAATTTTCTTTAGGGCTTCCCAGGACGTGGTATCGGCCTTGACCTCTGGATAGTTCCAGTAGAATAAGCCATGTGCGCCATGTACTACCGCCAGATAGGTGAGGCAACGCATCTCCGTATAGGTAGGAGGCCGAGGCCAGTCGCGCCGGGCATATTTAGCCCCACCAAAAGCCTGGATCACCGCCCAGAGGCGGTCCCGGGATATATGGCGGGCGGCTTCATCCAGGCTGTCGGACAGCCAGGTCATCGGCATATTGGGCACCGGATAAGGGTCAACCATGAAGACATCGGCTGCCTCACGGTACGCTGCGATCATCTGGGCCCGGAGCATAGCCACGGCGGTGAGGACACCGGGATGATCTTTCTTAAGAGAATCGTTGAGAGCCTTGATTTTTTCCGGCGGCACTGAGCGGCCCTCTGGCTCATCTTCAATATAAAAGCCCAAAATTTCCGGTCGGCCACCCAATTCCCGGCTGAAATTCGCCGGCTCGCCACGAAAATTTGGCAGGTATTTCAGGCCCAGCCGGGCCGATGCCGCTGCGACTCGCCGGATATTTTCGGGTTTGAGATCATAACTTTGCACCGCATTGAACCCGGCGGCCCGGATTTCGTTCAAATCATCAGGGCCGGCTGCATAAATCCCCACTGGAAAAAATTTTGGCAGACGGACCGAGGCCTTTTCGGCCGGCGCAAGTTCTCTGGCAGGTTCGGCCAGCTTGAGAACCGGGGAGCCAAAAGCTAATAGGTCTCTATGCGGGTTTGAGACCATGAAGCGGGTTTTGCCTTGAGTATTCCCGGAATTGACCCTCAGGAAGATGGGTTGGACACGACCATAGCTGAAATGCTGGTTGATGAGATGGCGCTGCCCGAAGATTTCCACTTCAAAGTATACGCCATTGGTGAATTTCGGGCGATAAGCGGTGAATTCTAACCGGTAATCAGTATGGGGGTGAATATTCTTTACCTGGCACCAGACCCGCCCATTGCGGTCCGGTCCCCCTTCGACGGCCAAAAGCTTTCCTGGGTGCCCGCTAACTTTGGAAAAATAGACCTGGCTGGGCTTTAGGCCGGGTATCCTTCGAGTCTGGCGCTCCCAACCCTCGGGCAGACCGGCGGCGTTCTGAGGTCCGGCAAACTCTGGGTTGGGGATGAGATTGGTTGCCTCTTTTGCACTCGCGTCAAGAGCAAGGAAGCTAAGCCACAACCCCAAAACGATCAGAGTTAACCTGGAGACTTTTTTAACCATGACTTTATTCGGTTTGAGAGACTGTATCACAAGTGCAAGTTAAGAAGGAAGTTTGAAAAGAGGGAGATGATTACGCAGAAGCATTTTGAGAGAATGTTTCACGAATGAGGCTCGACCGCCTCGTTTTCTAATTCCACTGCCACCGAGCGCTGAAACAACTCCACCGACACCACCAGCCGCTGCTTTTTTCCCCGTGGTCTCAAGATTATCCCAATAGTGCCGGAAAGCGGCCCTTCTATGATGCGCACTTGGCGGCCCGGTCCCAGATAATCCCAGGGATAATAGGTCCGGTCGCTGGCCACAATGGCTCGAATCGAATCCACCTGCTCCGGGGGGACGGTACCGGGGCAACCATTTATGCCCAGGAGGCGCACCACCCCCGGATGCTTGATGATCTCATAATAAGCCTGGGGCTCAAGAACCGTGCGCACAAAAAGATAACCTGGAAAAAGGGGCACTTGCATAAAAAGCCGGCGATCTTGCCGACGGCTGCAAACGGTTATGCGGGGCAAAAATATCTCCAGCCCTTTTTGCCGCAGGGCAAATTCGATCTTAGCCTCATGCTTGCTGCGGGCGTGAATTACAAACCAGGGAAGTGCGGCCGCGGCAAGATGTTGGGCAGAAGAGGCTTCCGGTCCGGGGATTTCATGGCAAAAATTATGTGCAAACACGCTTCCGCCCCGTGAATTACATGATTAATTACTAAATTATCATGTAATTCAATAGGTTATCGATATTGGAGTTCTTGCTGGCGACCTGCCCGCGAGACCCCACTTCCATGGACAGTCTGGCGATATATTATATCATTTCTGCCCGGTTACTTGATGAGAAAGACCCGAAAACTCCTGGGAATCCGGTAGGAGCAAATGCTCGACCTGATTCCGAGACCTCATTTTCCCAAACTGGAACAGGAGCGCGGCACTGCCCGTCCGGGCCGCACTTTCACCGCTGGCATCAGTCGGTGCAGCGCATCATCCCCGGCATTATAGCCGGTGGGTGACAGGTACCGGCAGCCAGTCTGGTTATATTAAGTTTGCAAATTACGTGCCCTTGAGCGGGTAGATTTCTCCGGATCCTGGCGTTCATGCGCCCGGTCGTTCACCTGGAGCCTTTAACATCTGGCGGGGCGGGCGATGAACTGCAAGATCCCCAGGGCAGCCCTGGGTGACCGGGCGGAGCGGCTGAAGCCGCTTTCCACCGAGGCACTAGGAATCAGGTCATGGGGCGGGCCATGCTCGGCAGTAATTTACCGCCGCATAGGCGGATAGCATCCGGATCGGGCCAGGAAGGCTGGGGAATTCTTTGACTTGGCAAAGGGATGTCAATATATTTAAACAGGTTTGTTTCATATCATGAGCAAAACCAAGACCACCCCCTCCGGGAGGCCCCGGCACATCTGGTTTTCCTCCTAAAAATCCTTGCATCTTTTTACCCAAATGCGGGTCCGGCGTCGTCTGCCCGCCGCGCATGACAATCACAGCAGCAACCACGGCAACAAATCCAATTCTTGGTGCATAATTTCAGGATCGGGGACTTCCTATTCACAGACATTATTAGGAAATTCCACCGGGCAGAATAAGTAGATTGTACCCGATTTCACAATTAGTGAAATTATTGATACATTAAAGAGATTGGAGAAATTCGACGGGATTATTCAGAAAGTTAATGATGCATACGGCAGGCTTTTATCGGGAGAAGAACTTGAAGCCGCGATAGCAACGGCAGGGCCAGACCCTGCAGCCCCAGCCGCAGAGGCCGGATCACATAATACATCCAATAGAGTGGATCCGGCAGGGGTACCCGCCGCCAATCTTCCACGGTGGGAATCGCCAGGCGGACCAATACATGGGTCAACTTGTCTTTGAACCGGTCCCGGGTTTGCAGATAAAAGGCAGTTACGGCGATAAGTCCCAGGTCCTCTTCCTTCGAAACAAAGATATTTTTTCTCACTTGCCGGGAAAGCGCCGTGATGTTTGGATCGGCGTCGGCCTCCCGCATGATTTCTCCGGGCACCGGTGCGCTCAGAAAATTGTCAGCCAGGGAAAGCCCCAGCAGCACTTGGCGGCGCATACCTAACTCCTGGGCTCGGTTCAATAACCCTGGCCAGTCCCACAGGGCCTGCACCTTGATCAGGTGGGCCAGGTCGTTTATTAACCCCAGCTTTGACCACATGTGCAAGGCCCCGTTGAGACAAAGCACAAGAAGGTTTGTTTCGGGATCCAGGGTGTAAACCGTTTTCTCCAAGATTTTGACTGCCATCCGCCTGGCGATGGCCTCTTCCGGGTTCGGCCCGACTCCCAGATAGTCGGCTGCGAAGCGCCAGTGGACATCCAATAAGGCCCGCTGCGGATGCGAAAAAGTGAACTCGACGGCTCCCTGCAAGTGGGCGCGCTCCTGCTTCGCCGTCAAGGAATATGATAGCCGATACCCCTGAGAGGAAAGAAGGTTCCTAACCCTTTCAATGTCCTTTCTCCTTACCAGAATATCAAGATCAACGAACTGTCTGAAGGCAATATCCCCATAAGCCACAGCCGCCAGCAGCGGTCCTTTATAGGAGACCGCAATAACGCCGTTATCCGCTAACAGGTTTAAGACCTGGATTAATCCCCTGGTTATCTTGAGATTGCGTTGGGCATGGGCCTTATAGAGGCGCTGCCATTTTATCAGGATCTTTGGCGGGACGACCTCGGGGCAGCTATCAGCCACTTGCCGGTATAAGGAAGGGAACACACCTTGATCGAGTGCAGTCTGAAGCAAATAATTCCAATCCGTTATGCGGGACAGGGCAGTTCGAAGGTCTTCAAGGAGAGCGGCTCCGAACGGCAGGCGAAGGCCGCGCAGGATGGCCTCATGTGCATATTTCTGGATATTTTGTTCCATGAAGCCACACTCCCAAGCACCAGCCACTTCCATAATAGGTTATTTTTCCAGATAGTAAAACAAGGCTCGTAGTTTTCCGGCAATCTGCGAGAAAAAAATAAGACCGGTGGCTCAGGAGAAATTTAGAAGGGGAGGGTTGATAGGGATAAATAATGGGGTTCTTGATCAGGCCATTTCTTTAATCCATCTTAGCGGTATTGGGTAAAGAGGGAAAAGGGGACTTGCCAGGCTGCGTGGCGGTTCTTTCATGGAGTATTGTCGCGGCTGACCGCCCGGCGCAGTTAGAGGCCAAGCAGGTCATCGTCAGCAAACAGTTTCCGGCTGCTATAGCCGATTTGGCAAAGCCGGCTTGGCCTCAAAACCAGGAGGGCTTGCATCAGGCAGTGTTTCGCCTTGAGAAGCGCAGAAGAAAATGCCTTAACTCAGTCCTCCACTTCTGGATTGACAAGCTCCGCAATTAGTCGCGACTACGGACCCACAACCATGATCTGTTGATGCAGGGCCAGTGATCGTGCTAACAGTTTTACAGTGTATTAAAACACATTCTTCTGCCTGGCTCCTCGCCAGGACGATAAGCTTCGGGGTTACCCAGAGTCGGCTTTTTCCGTTCATTCCCAATCCTCCCGTTCAGTCAAGATTGTCCCAACCGCAATGGAGAGTCGATATTTTTTATTCCTCAGCGCAAGGTAATCTCAACAGTAAATCTATAAATAGCAAAATTATTTTACAATCATAGAGATTAAAAAGTCAAGTTATTTTTAACCCGTCTATTTCCTTTAAGTACGGTTCAGAGCTTGGGCTCGAGCCTTGGCCACCCGGCAAAAATACTCCACCCAGGCGTCCAGACGGCCGGTCTCCAGGTGGGCATTGGCCGGGCACCACATGCAGAGGTTAATAATGGGGCAGGCGCAGCATTTCTCCAGGAATTCCGCATTCCGGGAGCGCCGTTCCCGTACTAAGGGCACCAGTTCCTCCCAGGCTTCCCGCAGGCTTCCCTGCCGCAAATCGTAAACGCATTCCGGATGGCACAGTGAGTCACAGAGCCGGAAGGCCCCAATCGAACTGACCATGAAGCTCTTGAGGCCGGGGCCGCAGTGGAACAAGTGGTCGCATCCGGTATGGGAGACCTCAGCGGCGATGAGCTTGCCGCAATTTTTCTGCAAAGCCGGCCAGCGCTCCGGATCGGCCCGCTCCAGGGCGACGATCTCTTCGGGAGCGAGACGCTGGGCGATGATTTCTTCGTTGCGTTTAGGGTTGCCGTCATTGCGGAGGTGCAGCAGGGGATCGAAGCGGAAGTAGTCCCGGGTGTGCTGCCGGCAAAAACGAGCCATCTCGGGTAGTTCGTGGGCGTTGGTTTTAAGGGCCATGGCTTTGAGACGCACCTTAACCCCGCCATCGAGCAACCCATCGAGCCCGGCCCGGAAGGCGGCAAAGGACCCTGGTCGGCGGGTCACGGCCTCATAGGTTCCTTGGGTAACCCCATACACCGTGACCTCCAGGTCCCGGGGCGGGTACTTCCTGAAAAGTTCCACATGCCCGGGGCTGACCAGACAGGCGTTGGAGAACACTGACACCAGGAGTCCCAGGCGCTTCAATCCCAGGTAGATCTCGGCAAAGTCCTCCCGGAGCAGAGGCTCGCCGCCGGTGAGGGTGCACCCCAAGGCCCCCATGGACACTGCTTCCCGGGCAATGTTAAGAATTTCTTTCGGGGAAAGCTCTTGAGCTTTAGCCTCCTGGTCGCCGGCAGGCAAGTTAATATAACAATGCCGGCAGTCGTTGTTGCACCGAGCCGTCATCTCCAGAGTGAAGGACAGAGGGATCCTCTTCCCTTTGACTTTTTCCCAGAGATGAAGGCCGGGCAACTTTAAAGAGGACACAAACTCTTGACTCATGAAAGGTTCCTCTTGATCGGGGCCAGCAAAACCTTATGACCAGCAGGCATGGAACTTCCTTCCCATGATATCGGGGGTTCAGGCCAACCGCTGGAGCACTGCGCCCCGCCAGGTACCGAATTCCTCGGATTGGAAATGCACGACCTCAAACCCCGCCGCTGCAAACTCCGCCTTGAGTTCAGCCTCAGAAAGAAATAGGTGCATGTACTCCGTACCTCTCAGGACGTCCCCGGGTTCGTGCCCGCGGTTTCCCCAGGAAAGCAGGGCGAAGGCCTTTTTGGCCAGTTCGGCTCGGCGGTTGGGTTGCTTATCAGGTTCCAAAATAAACTGGCAGAGAAAATAGCCCTCCGGTTTGAGAGCGGCCTTAATTCTGGTCAGCATTTTCACCCGCCGCTCCCGGGTAGGGATGCAAGAGTACATGGCCGCAAAGATGAGCGCCAGGTCGAAAGAGGCGGGGGGGACCTCCAGTTGGGAAACTTCCTGCACGAGCCCCTGGATTGAAACGCCGTGCCGGGCGGCATTCTCTTCGGCTTTAGCCACAAGTTCCCGGATAAAATCAACTCCCACCACTTCAAAGCCCATTTTCGCCAGGGCGATGGCGTCTCTTCCTCCCCCCAGTCCCAGGAGGAGCAGCCGGCCATGCTTGATGGGGAGGTGGGAGAACAGGTCTTTTTCTCCGATCGTTAAGCCCTCGTCCAAGAGAGACTCTGAAGCCCAAGAAGCAATAGCCGAAGGGCTGGCGTATATGCTGCGATTGAATTCCACGAGATCATCGGGCCGCATCACTACCACCGCCAGAGATTCGATAAAACTCCCTAAACGCATGAAAAATTTACCTAATTTTACGCGTTGGTTCATAGTAGCCTGTCATAAAAATTTTGGTCGTGTACGCGGAAAAAAAGTTCGTTCTTAATCGTAATATTAATACAAAAAACATGCCAAGATTGCCCGGCAGCTTATCTTTCAATCAATCGTAGATGCAAGTTTAGGAGAGAATACTTTCTTTCCTCGGCGATTTATTCACGTAATGGAATCTCCCCGGTCTGTTACAATCCACCGACTCTTGACTCATGCGGAATTTCTCCTGAGAAAAGGACGCAATACCCGGTGAATCAGGTCTAGAATGGGTTGAAGGAGAGAATAGCGGGACAGCAAGGCCAGGAAAAACCGTTCCGGCCCCAACCCCAATCGACGAATGCGGTTTTTTCCCCCCACTTCGGTCACCCGGCCCAAAAGGCCGGCGGCCGGAATCAACCCGTCCGCTTCGGGGCAGTTGTCACCTCGGAGGAGAAGGCCATGGGCATTTTTCTTTACAATCCGATGGACTGTCAGCCTGCCGGTTTCAGGGTGGCAAAAGGCCACGACATCGCCGGAATACAACCGGGCCCCGCACACAGGGGAGATGGTGATGAGCTCCCTGTCCTTGATAAAAGGGTGCATGCTCAGGCCCCGGGCCTCAAAGCGAAAGGAAGCGCCTTTGGCCAGCACGGCCTGGAGAAACTCCTGAAGGGCCTGGCCGGAAAGGGAATGCACCCCGCCGGGCACAGCATAGAGGCTTGGCTTAGGGAGAGGAGACCTCAATTATCATCCCTCGGCGCAACAGTTCCCCCACCAGTCCCAGAACATCGGTTTGAATCTTCTCCGGCTCAGCGGTGTATCTTTCCGACAGCTCCCGAGCCACCTCTTGCAATGAACGGCGTCCATCCAATAGTTCCCATATGGCCTTGCCCGTTTCGTTGAGGGTGAAGAGCTCGTCCTCCAGGTCGCCGATTCCGGCCACCAGGGGCACGATGATGATTTCCCCCTCGATCTCCCGGGCCACCACATCGTCAGATACAGCATATATCGCCTTCTGGCTGATGGTCATATCCGCGTAATCCTCCCTTCCCAGTTTTCAATTTGCCAGGCGCACTCCCCCGCCCTCAGTAAACCCATGTCCATAGCCTGGACGTGAGCCACCTGGCAAAGGTATTCAACCGGGGTATCCAGGGTGCCGTGTTCGGCCCAAGATTTGGCCGGGCACTGCTCGCACAGGCCCTTTAAGAAACAGCGGGCGCACCGGGCCAGGTAATTGGGATTTAAGGCCCTGGTCTCCTCCCGCAGGCGCGGGAAAAAATTGGTCAGGGCGTCTTTCAGGGAGCCGTTATGCAAATCATAAACCATTTCTGGGTGTCGCAGCTGCAGACAGGGTTGCAACATCCCATAGGCGTCTACACAGGGGCGGTACCCGGCGCCGCAGGAAAAGAGTCGGTCACCGGAAGGCCCCATAAATTTGGCGCAGAACTCCCCCATCTCCTTTATGTAGGCGTCGCCTCTCCTCTTGAGAAGGGCTATTCCATCCTCAGGCTTCAGGCGCAGACTCTGGATCAGCCGGTTTTTCGTCGAGGAGTCCCGCCGGCCCCGCAGATCAAAGAACATGGAATAACCGGGCGGTTTGTCCATGCCCGGGAGGGTGGCCGCCCAGGCCTCGAAGGACTCCATCTCGGCAAGGTTCGGCGGCAAGAGCGCCCCCTTGACCACAAAGGGTATGTTTCTCTCCCGCAGCAGGCCGATGCCGTGCCGGAATTCTTCGTAGGATCCCGGGACCCGGGATACGGCCTCGTAGGATTCCGGCTTTAGGCCATAAACCGTAACCTCGATCTTCGCGAGGGAGGGAATCCTTACGAAGAGGTCTGCCAGTTCAGGGGTAATCAGGCGGGCATTAGTAAAGAGCAAAACCTTAAGCCCCAGGCGGCGGGCGTGGAGATAGAGGTCGATAAAATCTTCCCGCAACAAGGGTTCGCCACCGGTGAACCTGATGGACAAGGCCCCGAGAGCGGCAGCTTGGGACAGAATTTCTTTTAGGGCTATGGTACTTAATTCTCGAAGCCTGGCGCCATCGTCTTCCCTGGGAAGATTGATGCAGCAGTGGATGCAATTATTGTTACAACGTTCGGTGAGCTCCAGGTCCAGGCTTCCGAGCAGGGGGGACCGCTGCTTCCAGAGCCGGTGCCGGGCCGGATTGACTTTGCTGACATAAGCGGAATCGGTGTCGGGCATCACGTCGAAGCCTTATCAAAACAGCCGCGCCTTCTCACCAAGTCTTCCAGCTCAGGTACAATCCTGCCGCTCCGGTCAAACTCCATGGTGTAGCAGGGAATTTCCCTGGCGACGGCCCCGATTAGCGCCAGCATCTTGTCCCACCAGTCTGCCGATACCATAGGCTTTATCAAACAAGAGAGCAGACGGCTGATGATTTCTTTACGGTTATCCAGGCGCCTGAGTCGGTTGCGGGTCGACTTGTGCAGAAAGCATATGGCGCCCAAGGGGGCCGAGGCGGATGACACCTGGGGCAGCTCACCGTGGCTCCAGGTTCCGTGGACGCGAAAGCCATCCGGCCAGCGCCGGACGATGTTGCGGTCATCGCAGAGGAGCTTGCCTTTGCCCCGGAGCATTTTTGCTGTGGTGGACTTGCCGGCTTCGGAGTGGCCGACAAAGAGGAGTCCCAGGCCCTCCATGATGAACCCGCTGGAGTGAAAAAAACACCCGTCGCGGTCGGCTGTGACCCGGGCCAGGAGAATCTGGTCGGAGGCAAAGAGGGTCAGGGAATTCAGGTCGCCCTTGCGAAAGAGCTCTTCGCCATCGTGGTATATTCTTCCACGCGTGTGGTCTTGATTGAAAACTGCAACTTTGTGGAGCCTGGGATCGTCGGGTTCAGGAGAGATTCCCAGATAAATCCAGGACCCCCTCTGGTGGAAGATTGCCCAGGGCGGCTTGCGGTATACTTCCTGACCCAAATACTGACCCGTTATGTCAGGGAGACTAAAATGGTGGCGGATGGATACCAGGTCACTTCCCGGCCCTTCCACTTCAAAATGCTTGAATTTGTCTGAAAAAGTATGGTCGGTAATGGGGAGATCGGCCTCCACTTCCACGGTGATTCCGGCAATCTCATAATAACGGCGATGGTGCTTTTGCCAGTTTTCCTTAAAAGCCCGGTTCTCCCTGGCCACCCGGCACAGGTATTCTACTTTGGCGCCATGGCGCCCATGCTCCAGATAGCCATAGACGCCGCACCAGCGGCAGTCGGTTCTTAGGTCGCAGACCGCGCAATTTTCCCGGTATTCCGAGCCGCCGCGGACTCGTGCAGCCTGGGAAGGGATAAAATCATCCCAGGCTTCCTGGAAAGTGCCGGTGCGCAGGTTATAGCGCAGGGATGGGTCCTTAATGAAGGAACAGAAGGTCATCCGACCATAAGGATCAACATGAAAGGCTCTCCGGTCAGCAATACACTTTGAAAAAAGAAAATCATCGTTTACCGTTCTCTGGCAAGCCGGTTCCTCTTTATCGGCCAGCCATTTTTCATAAGACAGATCCGGTTGATCGATCTGAATGACCTCCTTCGGTTCGAGTCTCTGACGAGCAATTGCTGAATTGCGCCGGCGTGAACCGCAGGCCGAAAGATAGAGCCAGGCCGCGCCGATGCGGTAATGGGGGCTCAAGGATTGAGCCAGCTCGACCATCTCGTCAAACTGCTGGTAGTTATCCCGCATGGGGACGATCTGCACGGTAAATTCTGCGCCAGCCTCTTTAAGGTAGGCCAACCCTCTCATGGTGGCTTCGAATGAGCCCGGGTTGCGAGTGATATGATCGTGGAGGTCTGCCGTGGCGCCATAGAGGGCGACCATCTTATTGCCCTGGCGCTTCAAGAGGCGGGCAATCTCCGGGGTTATCAGCGTGCCGTTGGTATTAAGGCTATAAGTAACCGATTTGTCGGTAATATAGGTGAAGATTTCGGCAAAATCAGGGCGCAGCATGGGTTCACCGCCGGAGATGCTCCATTTCTGGCAACCCAACTTCCTGGCTTCGTCAACTAGATGCTTAACTTCGTCCAAAGACAGCTCTTGTTGCCCTTCCTTGGCCTGGGCCGGAATTCTCAGCCAGCAATGAAGACAGTTATTATTGCATCGATAGGTGAGATCGAGATTTCCCTCAAGAGGGAGGCGTGGAACTTCTTTGAGGTATTGTCGCTGCTTATAACCGGATTGATCCATCATGGGATAGTGGATTCGGAATTTAATTTACATTTTATACTATTTTTATGGCGTGGTTCAAGTCTTAGGCTGCCTGAGAAGCGAGAATTTCGGCTATGGCGGCAACGTGGGGAAATTGGCCTCTTGAGCGATGCTGATTGATAAGCTGACGATGGCCGAATATCTCTACAATTCGGATTTGGGTATCAAGTTGGATAGTTCCCCGCTGCAAACCCAGGGGAAGGGGAGAAAGCAAGGGGCGCCAAGATTGACACGAGTATAGAGCCAACCTTGACGCCTCTTACTGAAATGTTTGATATTCTTTAGTCTCTTCTTCCAACCCACCCGGTTTAGAAGGAAAGCTGGACGCCGAGAAGCACCCGATGTTCGTTATATTCGTAGATGAAAAAGTTTGAAGCGTTGTTAATGTAGCTATAGTCCAGACGCAGTCGAGCCCAACGGGTGAAGGGACGGCTGACGCCCGCACCGAAGGTCATCGTATTATCATTGCGATTCTCAAGGAGACCGGTACTCGGATCAAAAGAACCGAAGATATAAGCGCCATTTACATACGAGAAGGATAGATACGAAGCCATCTGAAGCGCGGTCCATTCGTGGTTCAAGGAGACCCAAACGCCGGTGCTTTTATAGGCGTCATTATTGAAGGAAAGATTTTGCTGGATCGAGCGCTGCAGAGATACGTTAAGGTTGGTATAGCGGCTGAAGCGATATATGGTGCCAACGCTGGCGGCCCAGCTATTGGGAGAATTATTCCGGCCTGAAACCTCGTTCACATAGTTTTGGAAGGTGTAACCGAATTTTATCACCCCGGTCAGCTTGGACGTCGGATCCCAGGTAAGCCCAACGAACGGGGTGTGCATGTTATTGTTATCCGATGAAGAAGAGGGATATTCCCGAGAGCTAAAGCCATATCCGACAAAGGCAGAGGTTTTCGGCCAGAATTTATAGTAAAGGTAAGCCCCAGCCGAGTGTTCACGGTAATCATTGAATCTATCGATGTTGTGGTCGTATTGCCAGATATCATAGGTATAAATTGCCTGGATTTTCCATTTGTCGGTAAAATTATAAGCGGCCAACGCATAGGGAGTATCCCGGAGGTATGGCCGGTTTCGGCCCACCTGGGTGTCAGCCTCTTCCGTCGCGGTACGGAAGGCGTTACCGAACCGTAAGCTCAGACCGCCGCTGAAATTAAACTGGGCGTCGATGTTGGCATTGTTATCAAAGTGACTCTGCCCGCCATGCACCGAGTAAATCCAGTAGTTGCCCAGATAGCCCGCCGACAGCCGGTGCTGGCCTGCTATGGGAAGCTCGATTTGGATACCCGGATTTATAAGATTGACAAAATCCCCCTTCTTGTCAAATGGACTCGAAAATATATTGCTGCGGTATAAGGCATCATATTCCAGGTAGGGCGTCACCAGTGCGGGTCCTGCCGCATGGGTGATCCAGCCTCGCCTTAAGGTATCGAAGGCCAACCCATTTCCATAGGGGGCCAAGACCCCGGTTACCGGAACGGCCTCCGCGATGCCATAAAAGGTTGGGAAAAGAATGCCGGGAAAATATCCGATCTGCTCCCTTTCGGGTATAGTGGGAACCTTTTCCTCTTTGGCTAGTTCTTCCGCTTTGGCGCGTTCTTTTGCGGCTTGTTCCGCGGCCTCCTGCTCAGGCGTTATCTGCCCCCAGGCGCCGGCAGGCCCCATGATTATGAGTAGGAATACTGCCAACACCACGAAATAGTGTAGTAATCTCCCCCTTTTCATAATTCATATCCCCCCATTTTTCTCGCATATTGTCCTTATTGAGCCGGGCTCGCGGTGCCAAGGGCTGGAGACGGAGCGGGGGGCGGGGGCGGCGGCGCGGAGTAGCCCAGCCCCGAACATCCCATCGTGTTGAAACATGCCCTCAAATCCTCTATATCTGCTCCTGCCGTCAAGAACACTTGCGCTAGCTCCAGCGTCTCACAACACCCTGCCGCAACAGTCTGCTCTTTTTCCGGCGGGTAGTGTGGCAGTTCCTCGACGGAAATTAAGCCTTCCGCCATAAGATTTTGTAACCGGTCCCAATCGCTCTGGTTCATCGATCCCTCAATGGCGCACATCCCGGGCATAACGATGGCATAATGCCCGGCTTCCACCTCGACCATTTTCATACCCCTTATGGCTTCCAGGGAGCCGCGCATCAGCCCGCACGGCGGCAAGAGGTTTTTTGCCAAGTAAATCTTAATCACTTCCAGGAGTGGCACCTCTTGAATGATGAACCCCTTCAGGAGATCGATAGGACTGTGTCCTGCTGCCTGACCCTTGGTGAGGATCTCCTCAATGCCCCAACCTTTCTTTTTGCCCTCCTGCACAAATTTCGCCACCGGTGTCTTGGCAAATTCTTCCATAAACTTAGTTTTAATCTTGATCGCGCCGTTTTTCACATAGTAAACCGTGAAGCCGGGACCCGTGGCAGTAATGACATCAGAGGCTTCTTTTCCTGGCAGGGCGGGACTTTTTTTCCCTTTAATCTCAACCGCACCGGCCCCTGCGACCAGGACCAAGAAGAAGACCGTCAGAAAAACAACCACACCTATAACTTTACTCCTTGTCTCCATGAGCCTTTGTCCCCCCAAAAATTTCGGCTTGATGAGTTGGCTATTTTTTTTCCGGAGAAGTTTCCCCTCAAGGTCAGGATTCCCTATCCTCTTATGCCCATAATAGAGGTAGTGGTCTTGATTAAAAAGTTGGGGTTGCCTGACTGCTCGGGCACCACTGTGCGCACCAAGCCTTGAAAAACCTGCATCGCCGCCTGGGTCTTGCCGGTTTTGCGGTCAACCATATACTCTTCAATGGTCACTTTGCTCTTGGGGGCAACGATCATGGTGGTGTTGTCCACAAATTTCATCTGGGCACGGGAGTCGGCGTGGGTTTCCACCCCATCTTTGATTGCCACTTTCCCGTCAACTTTCGCCGGTTGGGCAGGTGGTTTTCCGCCTTTTAAATGGTCGACAGTCTTGACGACCTGGGTAAAACTGCCTACCTCCTCAGCCCCAGCCATTGGGGCCATGGACGAGGCGAAAACCAGCAGGAATATAGCCGTCGCTAAAATGATTAACTTTCTTTCCATAAGTCGCTCCTTTTGAAGATTCAATGGACCTTCCCGTTGCCTTCCCGCTTGCTGCACCTCAACCTTCATAAGGCCTATATACAACGCATCCATTCATTGAACCGCTTCTTTGCTGGGTTCTTATGAGCGTTAATGTCCACTCCAGAACCCCTCTTCTTATTATCCTTAATTTATTCACCCCTTAGGAATTCTCCTATCTGCAAATCAGGTAATTCCCGTCAGAGAATTATGCATTCCCCGATGGTGAGATTTTTTTCCTCCTTCTATGATTAAAGCACTCATGGCGATATGCCGATAAAGCACTTATGGCGATATACCGGTCAAAATGTGGTTTTAAATTGGCAGATCAGAGGTACTCCAGATTATGCGCCGCCTAAATTATTTTCTTCAAAAATATTCTCACTTTTTGTGCAGAAAAACGCGGATTAAAGCCATCCCATCCGTTATTTTGGTATTAGTTATGATGAGCTCGCTGGCTTTCTCCTCTCCAACCGTTGGCCAAGAATGCCTGAATACCAGACGGGCCAAAATCGTTTACAATTCGCCTGCTGATCTACAAGAAATAAACCGGCGGCTCAATTCCAGCCCGGTGGCTTTGGTCTCCCAGCCGAATTCCCCCGCCCCGTACCCGGGTCAAGATCCTGCCGCCTCCCACCTAGTCGCCAAAATCGATGGCCTTCTGTCTAAAGTAGCCGGCGTCCTCCGGCTCGACCTGCAAAACTACCCTCAGCTCACCATCCGTTTTCTGCAGGATGGCCGCCAGGTTACGAAGTTATTTCACCTTTTTCAGCCTTCCAGTTCGAGACCTTTATTTGGCTACGGTTCATTGCCGGCTTTTTATGAACCACGCTCCCGCACTATTATCGTGTCCTTACAAGATTTGCATGAAGGTATACTTGCGCATGAAATGGCCCATTTCTTCCTTTGCAGCGGCAGATTCCAAGCTCCTCCGGAGTACTACCAGGAAGACATGGCCAGGCATGTCGAAGCTCGTGTACATTAATTTTCTCAGGGACACAGTGTACAATATATAGGACACAATTTAAGGCAAAGTCAAGCCTTTTATAGGTTAGCAGTACCTTCTCTGTAAAATATTTCCCCTTCGTAGCAGCCAGGATGAAACTGACTTAAGGTCATAACGATCCCAGCCGGATGAAACAAGGCCGGAAACCGGTGATCAAGCCCTCGTAACCAACCACCCACCTGAGAAGTTGTTCCGTCCGGCAAACGCGCCTTCGCCTTTTCGCCGACGCCGCTGACGCTCCTCCGCTGCGTGATAGCCCTTTACTTATCTTTACTACAATTATTACGTATTAAGGTCGCGTAATAAATTCCCGTTCAATGAAAGTATTTACGCTAACGCATCCGCTCTAAAAAGGCAGCCAATTGCATTGCCATGGTTAAGTCGATTTTTTGGAGAAGGAAATATTGTTCCCAGGCTCCGGCAGTATTTGCGGACATAGCATGTGCCAGTGCCAGATGGTAACGGGCTTGAGGCCATTGCGGATTGTTCTCCACTACCTTGACTAAAAGCTGAGCTGCTTCCTGGGGCCGTCCCAGATCTATCAGCAGCTTTCCTTCTTCGAAATAGGCCGGGAAGAAATTGCCATCAAGCTCTCGGGCTTTTTGAAAGGCTGCCATGGCCTTCTCAGGCTGGCGTTGAGTCTGGGCGATTTTGCCCAAGTGCAACCAGCGCTGGGCGGCCTGGGGGATGTCATCCCCGCTCTTCTCCAGATACTCCTGGGCCCGGGTCAGGTCCCCCTGGCGGTAACTGGCCACACCCATACGAAACCAGGCCTCGCTGAGGTTGGGGTCCGCAGCCACGGCTTTCTGATAGGCGGCAAAGGCCGCCTCTCCCCGGTTCTGCCGTTCCCAAACTTTTCCCAGCCACAGGAAACTCAAGGCGTAATTGGACAGGCCCTGGGTGGCGCGCTCGAGGTCTTGGGTTGCCCCCTCATATTCGCCGAGGTGATAACGTGCCACCCCCCGGCCGAAGTAGGCCTCGGGCAGAGATTCCGAAAGGCCCAGGGCAGTGCTGAAATTCTCCCGCGCCCCGGGCCAATCCTGGCGGAGGGTGGCCGCCACCCCTTCCCAAAAAGCCCCGGAGGTCTTCTGGTAGGCATTGATTAACTGCTCATCCACCAGTTCGCCGGTAAACCCCGATTTTTCTCCCTCCCGGGTGGGCTTTTCTGTCGGCAGGTGAGAGCGACTCCGGGCCAGGAAAAACTGAAAAGGCTTCTTCTGCTTCTGGGCAAAGGCGTGTCGCATGCCCACCAGTTCGCCCCTGCCATTGAAAACCGGCGCCCCCGGATCCGTTTCCAGGTCTCCGGGGTCGAGCTTGAGGATTATCAGGCGTGGAGAGAACGGGAGCACCTTGGTCACCCGGACCTCTTTTAGGGCCGGGGGGTTTTTCCTGACCGCCACCCAGACTATTTCCCCAGGGGATACATTCTTGGCTCCCAGGGGAGCGGGCGACAGGGCTTCCGCCTCCACCTGCGCCACGACCAAATCTTGGAAAAAGTTCCATTGGCTAACCTGACGAATCGGATATTTGGTGCCATCGGCGGTCATAATGATGGCCCCTCGATACGGCGCCAGGAGGGCAGCGCTGGTAAGAATGCGCCCCTCCTTCTTCAGCACTACTCCCATCCCCTGGCTCTGGGGGTTCCCCTCATCATCCAGACCTATTACCCGAACTACTGTGTCTGTGGGCGCGCCGATAACCGGAGTCAGCGGCAACAGCAACAGGAAGAGTAACAGATAAGCCATGGTAGTGGCTCCCCTCCATTGCCGTCTCCCCCCGGTCACTTTCACTTCCGGCCGCATCAACTATCTCCCTTAAATCGGGCCAGTCTTTGGGCCAGGCGCTTCTTCTTGCCCCGGGGGATCTTGAGGAGATAATCCTGGGGCGCCGGCGGGGCCTGGTCGCTCTTCAGCTCGGGATTAAGTTCCTTAAGGTCCTGGTAGTCGAGGTCCAAGACCTGAGCCACCCGGCGCAAATTGGTGCCGCCCGGCACCTTCACCACCTCATAGACCAGAGGCCCTTGGTAGGCGACGCCATCAAATCCGTACTTCTGGGGGTTTCTGGCAATGAGGGCGGCGGCAATAAATTGCGGCACATAGTGGCAAGTCTCCCGAGGCAGGAGGCCATTCTGGGCCAGGGCCCAAAAAGTGGTATCGTCATTTTTCCCCAAGGCCCTTTCCACCCGATGCTCCCCGGCGTTGTATCCGGCCGCGGCCAGATACCAGCAGCCGAACTGCGTAAACAGGTCCTGTAGGTACCTGGCTGCGGCACGGGTAGCCTTTTCCGGGTCCCGGCGTTCATCCACCCAGTCATTGACCTTGAGGCCATAGCGCCGGGCAGTGCCCTCAATGAACTGCCAAATGCCCACGGCTTCAGCCGGAGACCGGGCGAAGGGATTGAAGCCGCTCTCCACCAGGGCCAGGTACACGAGATCTTGGGGCAGGTCCCGCTCCCGGAAGATGCGGCGCATCATGGGTAAATAGCGGCCCGATCGGGAAAGGTAGGTTTTAAAGGCCGATTTCTGGTTTCGGGAAAAGGCGCGCAGGTAGGACTCCACCGGGCCGTTCAAAACCATGGGGAGGTTCGCCGCCCCCGGGTAGCCCGCCAGGATGCCGCCCTCTGCCAGGAAGTCTTTGATTTCTCGGGCCAGCTTTGGATCCACTGCCTCGAGGGCCGGGCTGGGACAGAGATATTCGGCGGGAATCAGACCTCCGGTGATTTCTTTCGCTACCGGCTTTGTTACAACCGGAGGCGGGGTGGCGCAGGCGCAGAGGGACAAGACAAAAACGACAACCAGGAGCCGGGGACTTGGGAAGATTCTCCACTCAGGCATTTTCTCTCTCCGGTCATTACAACCAGACAGCAACGCCCTGCCGGAGTCCCTTCCAGCGATAACCTGGCGTTTAGATTAATCGGGTGGATTTAACCTGAGGCATCTACCCGGTGCCGTAAACTAAGTTTTCACTGGACGCCAAAAGCTCGAAAGATATTCAGCCCTTTTTAATATAACAATAAATTTTCTAATGTCAATTAAATTTGATAAAAAACATTATTTGATTTTTTTTTGTTATTCTTTCAATGGCTTAGCTATACTGGGATTGCGAAAAAAACACTGGCCTCTCATTACTTTGAGTCCCCACAGAAATCCGCTGGGTAATCTTTCTTTATCCTCCCCACGCCGACTTCCGGCGAAAATGATTGCAAAATCGGTCGAACCTGCGTTACTCTTATTTTTAGAATACTCGTGAGTATCTTGCACCCGTTAAGTGAGGCTAATGAAGGTTGGTTCGGCATTATTTCTTGGCCCGCCCCTCCAAAAAGCGGTCTGAAAATAAGAATATGGCGGGCTGTTATCCGTCTTTTTAGGCACCCATAAGGATCACGAGGTTGGATTATGATTCGGAATATTCTGATAATTTTACTTTTATTTTTATTGCTTTCTGGGTGTGTCCAGGGAAATGTCACGTTATTGGATTCATCCAATTATCCAGCCTCTGCTTATGTGGAAGTACTGAAGGAGAAGCCCGCCCGGCCTTATAAAACCATTGCTCTGGTCAAAGCAACCGGCCCCCAGGGTTCGGGAGAGGCTGAGCTCCTGGGGGTCTTGCAGGGCCAAGCAAGGTCCGTGGGAGCTGACGCAATTTTGCCGCTTGCCAAAGAGGAAAACGCCAGCGGTGGTTTGAATAATCCCTGTTCAGGGGGAGTCGTGGGTGAGGGTAGGGAGAAAGTAACGGTTTTGAAGGCATACGCGATTAAATATCAATAAGCTCCTGCAAACCCGCCGGTTACCGGGCAGACCAATCACCTTTACAAAAACATAATTCCCCAGACTAACTTATCCCTTCTCCCCCCAGCGGGGGTGAGGGTTAGAGTGAGGGGGGAGGAAAAAAGTTTTGGCAATTGCTCTAGTTGCCGAATACGCGCTTCCAGAACCCGCTTTTTACCGGTTCCGGCAGGGCCAGACCCAGTTGGCGGCAGATCACGGCCTCCAGTTGGGCTTCAGGCACATCGGATCCTTCTACCACGATCTCTTCAGCTACCATCACCGCCGGCGCCGTGGGCAGGTCCAGTTCAAAATACTCGTCCGTCTGGTATTCGGCGATGGGTTTGGAAATGGTCTCGATCTCAACGGCATACTTTTGGCCCAACCTGGGCATCATCTTGAGAAAATGCTTTCAGGGCTTGCCGTTGGGCTCGTTTAAAAAAAATCTGACTTTGAGCATGATTTTTCTCCTTTGGGCTAAATTTTTCAAAAAGACCTTGACAGGCGTTTGATGAAACACTATATATTTAAGCATTCACTTAATTGCTTAATTGGATATCGTACATGGAATGGGAAATCTCCGAAATGTTCAAGGTCCTGGCCGTGGAAACCCGGGTGAAGATTCTTGAACTCTTGAAGACCCAAGGCCCTTTGGGGGCCAAAGAAATTGCCAGACAGTCGGGTATCAGCGCCGCGGCGGCCTCGCAGCACCTCA
>Ga0351865_10081_pt1 | contig 35002 bp, 30 predicted proteins | sample TotcelFGM3001L10_FD_206780 | JGI IMG/M metagenome (GOLD analysis project Ga0351865, IMG submission 206780) | Enriched cells from coal bed in the Powder River Basin, Montana, United States - Total cells FGM rep2 HSBNCT.FGM.300.1.L10 ... | reverse complement strand
ATGTCCGCCGGGCCGTCGACATCGCTCATCACCGTAAAATGGCGCCCCTTGATCTGCTCCACGAGGTCCGGGGGGCAGACGGTCAAGTTGCTGGTGAGGTGATAGGTGATCTTCTTGTCGGGGTATTTCGGTTGGAGTTCGGTCTCGCAGCGCCGCATCACCTCCTTGAGGAGGGGCCAGTTCAACAAGGGCTCGCCCCCGAAAAAGGCCACTTCCAGGGCGCCTCCGGGACTGAGTTGTTCCAGGCAGGTCGTGAGGCTCCGGAGCGCCACCTCGAGGCTCATCTTCGAGAGGCCGTGCTTCCGGTAGGAGGCCGCCCCGTTGAGACAATAGATGCAGCCCAGGTTGCACGACTCGGTGAGCAGCAGGTACGCAGTCATCCGGTCCAGACGGCGGGGCGCGGCCGCGGCCTCAATCTCGGATTGGCCGTAGCGCTCTTTATCCGCGGCGGCGTCGATGAGAATGCGATGGTCCCGCAACATGTGAATCAGGTCGACGTCTTGGGGGCAGGCGGACGCGAGTCCTTCCAGGGTCAGCCCTGGCGCCGCCGCGGACAGGACGCGCCGGACCCGCTCTTTGCCTCGGGCCACGTACAGCGGGCGCATGTAAAAGGAGTTGACCAACAGCAGTTCGTCGGCGCCCCTCTCCAGATCGATCAGGTTCCTGGTCACGGCAAGGGGGCCGGCAGGACTCATCTGGTTCACGTTATTTTCTCCTTGGTTAGGAAGACCATGGCAACGGCCCGAGGGGGCCAGGCGCGGGCCGAAAGCGCCGGGGCCCTTCTTGGCAGCCGCCTTTTTTTCTGGTGATGACTGATGCTGTTTCCGCATTGAAAAGCGACAAACGATGTAGTGGCGGACCTATGTGTCCGCCCTGGCCAAGGGCCGACACACAGGTCGGTCCCTACAATTTGTTTTGTTTCAATATGGAAATGGTATGAGGTCTCGTCTTGTTTCACCCGGGGCAAGGGGTCTTTCCTGGCCCCGGTGGGAAAACGGGGTTTTCGGTAACGGTTGGCGAATGTCACAGGAACACCGGGCCGGGGCGCCCTGCTATGGTTGCAAGAGTGGGGCAGAAGGGGGGTGACATTTGGATAAATAGAGCTACCCGAAGTTTCATGGAGTATCGTGCCGGGCAATGAGTAATCCCCCCTACCGGAGCCCGGTACGGGGGGATTTCGTCAACCGGCAATTGCTGCACCAAGCATTGGCTGCCCGGGCAAAGCTGGGGCAGGCGGCGGAGACTGCATCGAAAGACCGGATTTAAACCATAACCGTAATCAAGCCGGTCTGCGAAGGAGACTCTGCTTCTCAGGCAACCCTGGTGCGCCAGCCCGGCCCCCCGGCCCGAGCCCCTTTGCCTGGGGTCCGGCAAAAGGTTCAGATCCCGGCCGTTAGCAGGCGCAGGGCACGGTGGTATAGCTGGGGCAAGGCGAACAACTGTTGGCGGCATGCGTGCCGGTGTCCTGGTCCCAGGACAGATCGTCGCACAAGGACAGGATGGTGTAGGCCTCGCCCTCCAGGATCATCTTCCCGGGCGCTTCCCGGCCAACGGCCTTTGACGCGTCAATGATGACTTCCATGACTTTCTCCTCCCGACAGTATTCTTAGTGGAGATTAGGCGGCAACCTTGGCCGCCGCAGTCAAAAAGGGTTCTTGGGGACCTCTCCCGATGAAATAGCCCCAGCAAGTTCCCTCTTTGTAACTGCGTTATCGGAAGTCAGCGCGGCAAACATAAATATTTTTCAATTTTTCAAACAACCAAGGAGCAGTCGAAAGCCATGGAAATTGAGGATAGTTACTATCGCAATCCTTTCTTTGGGGTAACCACAGGCCAGATAAATTTTCCTTCCTGGTTGATGTAGCCTTCGGCGTCAGTGTCTTCTTGGTTTCCCAGCCCCACCCTGGCGACCCCTCCACAAAAACGGTAGTAATGAAGATCGAATTCAGCCTTCATGGGCCGGTCGGGAAGAGTCGACATGGATTTGATCACAATTTGACCGCTTCGATTGATATATGCCAGATCGCCGGGCCAGCCGGCATCGACCGGCTTAACGGGAGCCAATCCCTCCGAGAAATCACCCACGCGATGGAACTGGGGTTGGATGACGAAGTCGCCGGTCTTATCGATATAGCCGTATTTGCCATTTTTCCCCTTGGCCGCCGCCAGACCTTCGGAAAACCCACGCGCCTCCACAAATTCTTTTCCCTTGATTACCATCTTGCCGGATTTATCGATATAGCCGGGATTGCCGTTGGTATGGATGTAGGCCAGGCCCTCAGAAAACGGGCCGGCCACCTCAAACCGGGGGGGAATCACCAGCTTGCCGGACCTGTCGATATAGCCGAATTTGCCTGCAATCACTACGGCTGCCAGACCTTCGGAAAAAGGGTGGGCCTCATCATACCGGGGAGGAATAACCTGCCGGCCGGCTTTATCGATAAAGCCGAATTTATCGTTTTGCATGAGGCAGGCCAGTCCTTCGGAGAAGTTACTCAACCATTTTTCACTTTCCACGCCTTGGGGCTGAATCACCATGGCGCCCGACCGGTCAATATAGCCGAACTGGTTAAGGGCAATTTCCCCTTTCTGATCCAAATGGCGAATAACCGCGACAGCCATGCCTTCGGAGAAAGGACGGCCCCAATGGAATCTGGCCGGGATGACGAAATTGCCGGTTCTATCGATATAGCCGCATTTGCCTTCAATCTCCACGAGCGCCAAACCTTCGGAAAAATCCATGGCCAAATCAAATGTAAACGGGATGATGAGCCGCCCGGTTTTGTCGATATAGCCCCACTTTTTATCCTGCATCACCGGCCACAGGTCGCCGCAGGCTTCTTTCTGCGGGGATTTCCGGGCCTCAGATTGGCTCTGGACCGGCAGGGCCGCCCAGAGGATAAGCATCAGGGCCCCAAGCACATAAAGCAGATGTTTTTGCCGCATGATTCCCCCTCCCCTCAAAAGATGTTTCTGGCCAGCTTTTCCGGTCCTGGCCCTCGTTTGGCATGTCTTCCGGTTGCAGAACATTTGACCTATTTAGCTAATTAATTTAATTAATTATATCTATATTGGGGAGCAATGGCAATAAGATTGAACCTAGAACTTTTAGGCAGAAAGTGGTAGAATCCAGTGAGAAGCCGGTCCTGGTGGTGCAATAGTCTCCGTTGATCTGACCGGAAGAAAAAGTTCAGCAGGGCTTGGCAGTCCAACGATGTCTTGGTTGGCGGAAGGAGAATCGACACCATGCGCACGGTCTTGATCCTCGGTTTTGTTAGTCTTCTTACGGACATCAGCAGCGAAATGGTCTATCCGCTCCTGGCCCTTTATCTCACGAGCACTCTGGGGGCGTCCCCTGCCATTGTCGGTATTATTGAGGGCATCGCCGAGAGCCTGGCCAGCTTGCTCAAGGCGTATTCGGGCTACGTCTCCGATAAGGTTCAGAGACGTAAACCTCTGGCTATCGTGGGTTATGGTTTGGCCACGATTGGCAGGCTCTTTCTGTTCTTCTCCACTTCGTGGTCCTGGGTGCTTTGGGGCCGGGTAATAGACCGGTTCGGCAAAGGGGTGCGCACCGCCCCGAGAGATGCACTTATTGCCGAGGCCTCCGATGCCGGCCGGCTCGGGCATTCTTTCGGTCTGCACCGGGCGCTTGACACCCTGGGAGCCGTGATCGGCATCGCGATCGCTTATTTCCTGTTCACGAGCACTCACGGAAACTACACGAGGATATTTTTATATTCCATGATTCCCGGCGTTATTGGGGTACTCCTGCTTTTCAGCGTGAAGGAAAAAAAGCCCCGATTAAAGTCGGCGAAAGTGCACCCCCTGGCAGGATGGCGAAATCTCAATCCGCGCCTCAAGGCCTTCTTCCTGGTGGCTTTTCTCTTCACTCTGGGGAACTCATCCAATCAATTCCTGCTCCTTCGGGCTCATAACCTGGGATTTAAGGCGGCAGATGTTATTCTCGTCTATCTTCTCTACAATATCGTCTATGCCTTGAGCGCTTATCCCGCCGGGCGGCTTTCTGACCATATCGGGAGGAGGACCCTTTTGGTGTGCGGGTATCTTTTCTACGGCATAGTTTACCTCGGCTTCTCCATGGCTTCCGCAGCCTGGCACGTCTGGGGCTTGTTCGGTTTCTACGGGCTCTATAGCGGGCTGACGGAAGGGGTTGAAAAGGCCCTGGTGGCTGAGCTGTGCCCGGTCGAAAGCAAGGCGACGATGTTAGGCATTCACGCCACCCTCCTCGGTATCGGTCTCTTGCCGGCATCGGTGATCGGAGGGCTCCTGTGGAGGATGGTCAGCCCTGAGGCCACTTTCTCCTTTGGCGGCGCGGCTGGGCTCTTAAGTGCTTTAGGGATGTTTCTCGTCGTCCCCAAGCTGACGCAGGCCGCCTGTCCTAAGTAAAGGGTTTGGGATGGACGGCAATCTCTGCTGGTGGAATTACATTTTCTGTACAATGATTACTCAACTTCTTCATCTGAGGAAAAGCCCGGATTGGCCAGGCCTCCTGTCCGGGTCGCCCCGGGCCGGCGCCAGCTTGGGGGAGCTTTTTTCATGGCCTGATTCCAAAACATCCTGCTTTTTGTGGTATAAACGGAAAGGTTGAATCGGAGGAAGCCGCGAGTTCTCTTTGCAGAGGAGAATCACCCGATGACAGAGACATGGATGCTGGCCACGATCTGGTTGGGATTGGCTCTGCTGGCCACCTTGTTATCCATCTGGTTCAGGATCGCCACCGCCCTTTCCGAGATTGTAGTCGGGACGGTCGCCCAATTGGTGATCGGGGCCCTCCTCGGCGGTATGATCCTTGGGGCCAATGAGCCCTGGATCAAATTCCTCTCCGGCACCGGCGCCATCATCTTGACCTTTCTGGCGGGAGCCGAACTTGACCCGGTCATCTTTAAAGAGAAGTGGAAGGAGGCCGTGGGAATCGGCCTGGCAAGCTTCGCAGCGCCGTTTCTCGGTTGCACCGCGGTGGCCTATTATCTCCTGCATTGGACCGCCGAGGCTAGCTGGCTTACCGGTGTAGCCCTGTCTACCACTTCGGTAGCCGTGGTCTATGCCGTCATGCTGGAATTCGGCCTCAATACCAGCATCTATGGCAAAACAGTGCTGGCCGCCTGTTTTATCACCGACCTGGGAACGGTGCTGGCCCTGGGGCTGATCTTCGCGCCGTTTACCGTGAGGACTGTGATTTTTGTGGGGGTTGGTGTGGCCGTATTCATTCTCCTCCCCTACCTGACCCCCCGCTTTTTCCAACGCTATGGCGGAAGGCCATCCGAACTGGAGGCAAAATTTCTGCTGCTGTTCCTCTTTGGGATGGGGTTCCTGGCCGCGTGGGCGGACAGCGAGGCGGTTCTGCCCGCTTACCTGATCGGCATGGTCCTGGCCGGCACCGTCGGCAAGGACCACCTGCTCATACGAAGACTCCGGACCCTCACCTTCGGGCTGCTGACCCCGTTTTACTTCATCAGAGCGGGTTCCTTGGTCTCGGTCTCGGCGCTCATCGCGGGCCCGGTTATCTTCTTGGCTCTCCTGGTAGGCAAATTGATTACCAAACTCCTCGCAGTCTATCCTGTTACCAAAATTTTCAAAAGCCCCAGGAAAGAGGCGATGTACACCACGCTCCTCATGTCCACCGGCCTCACGTTTGGGAGCATCTCAGCCCTCTTTGGGCTCTCTCATGGGATAATAGATACTGCGCAGTATTCTTATATTATTGCGGCCGTTGTGGCCAGCGCCGTGGTGCCCACCTTGATCGCCAATGCCTTCTTCCTGCCCGGGCATCTTCTGGGAAACGTGTTGGAAGAAGACAAGGTGGCTGAAAGTGCCCCACCAAGGTAAAGGTTCCGGTCTACCCTCAAAAGTAAGGCAACCAAAGGCAGCGAAGCCGAAGTAAAAGGAGAAGGATCATGATCGCTAAACTTCTAGTGGCCTATGATGGTTCTCAGCAATCAGAAAAGGCTTTCGGGTTCGCCCTGGATATGGCCTCCAGGTACTCGGCGAAAATGCTGGTTGTTGCGGTGGCCCGTCCGCCGGAGCCTCCCGTGCAGGTGGAGCTGGAGGCAGCCCTGGAGAACGCAACGCAATACTACCAGGAGCACTTCAAACGCTTGAGTGAGCAAACTGCGGCTTCAGGGATTGAAGCCATATTTCAGGTGAAAGTGGGCCATCCCGCCGAACAGCTCGTGCGTATGGCTGAGATTGAACAGGCTGATGCCATCGTCATGGGGCACCGCGGAGAAACCCTGCTGCAAAGATGGCTGCTGGGCTCGGTAGCCAAGCGGGTATTGAGCTACGCCCACTGTACGGTAATCATCGTGCGCTAGTTTGAGATTGTTCTTGATAGGTCAGGTTTGATGCGCTTAACGTGGGGAAGACAAAAATCTTTGTCGAAGCGTTCCTTGAAGCTCTTTCAAAGAGCCAGGGAGCTCAGGCAACTCACTTTTCAATGGCTTCGGAAGCTCATTGAGCATGATGGTTGGATCATGAAAATACTTCTCGTAATGGCTGGCGGCGCCATCGGGGCGCTCTCCCGATATGGGGTGTCATTGCTGGCGGCGCAACTTTTTGGCACCAAATTCCCTTGGGGAACCCTCATCGTCAACCTCTCAGGCTGTTTTCTCATCGGCCTCTCTTTTGCTCTGGCGGATCGGGGCATCAGTATCATGAATCCCTCTATACGCCTCTTTTTTGTGACCGGGTATCTCGGGGCTTTGACGACTTTTTCCACCTTTGGCCTGGAAACGGCGAATTCCATGCGCGCCGGAACCCACCTGGTTACGGTGGCCAACGTGCTTTCCAACAACCTCCTTGGTGGAGCCTTGGTTTTTCTGGGCATGCTGGTGGGCCGCCTAAGATAAGGTGAGGCTAAAATTATGCTGCAGTATAAAAAGATTGAGATATTTACCAGTGAAGAAGCCCGTTGGCAGGGGCAACCCCTTTACGCCGCCGTCGTCCAATTTGTTCACGACCTGAAAATCGCGGCGCGCTGCCTGGTGACCAGAGGGATAGAAGGTTCTTACGAAAGCGGGGAGATTGCCACCGGCAGGCTTGAGGTCCTCTCCTACAATATGCCCGTGCGGATTACGATCATCGTTCCGGCTTTCGAGTCCGAGCGGATCTTGTCGAAGGCAGAGGAGATGGTCACCGACGGTGTTGTGGCGGTTCAGGATTTGAGCGTTATTTCCCATAAGACCCGCGGTATTCTCATCCCAAGACAAACCAGAGTTCGGGACATCATGACCCTGAATCCCCAAAAGGTCAGCCTGGAGACCTCCCTGGCCGAAGTGGCCCGCCTGCTGCTCTCTTCCACTTTCACCGGTCTGCCGGTAGTTGACGCAGAAAACCGGCCGGCCGGCGTCATCTCGCAAGGGGATTTAATTTACAAGGCGGGCATGCCGATGCGGCTCGGTCTGCTGGCTGAATCGGATCGGCCACAAGTGAGCGCGGTCCTTGAAGCACTCGCACCGAGGCAAGCTAAAGAAGTCATGACTCGGCCGGCAGTGACGATAGCCCAGGATAGTTTGGTCACCGAGGCGATAGATTTAATGCTGAGTAAAAAGGTGAAGCGCCTCCCGGTGGTCGATGAAGCCGGAAGGCTTGTGGGCATCCTGTCGCGGGTGGACGTGTTCCGCACCAGCATGCGGGAAACCCCGGATTGGCAAGCCTTTCAGAAGCAAAGCATCGCCGTGGACAACCTGCGATTCGCCTCCGGCATCATGCGCCGGGACACCCCCACGGTTTCTCCCGACACGCCGGTGGACGAAGTGATTCGCATCATCGACCGCAACGACATCCAGCGGGTTTGCGTCGTGGACCAAGAAGGACATTTCTTGGGGTTGATCGCGGACCGGGACCTCCTGGCCGCTTTTTCAGACCGCCATCCCGGTATTTGGGATTATTTTGCGAGTAAAATCCCCTTTACTGAGCGGGGGCGCCGGCACAAGCACCTCCAGCGCCATTTGGAGGTGAAGACCGCCGGCGAGGTTATGAACTCCAACATCGTGACGGTTCTGGAAGACGCCCCGATAGACGAAGCCATTCGGCTGATGCTGGAGCGGGCGATCAAGCGTTTGCCGGTCGTCGATTCGGAGGGGAAATACAAAGGGATAATCAGCCGCGATTCCCTGTTGCGGGCCGGGTTCGCTTCTTCATTGAGGTCCGTTTGAAGACAAAAACCACTTGAAATATCAGGGGGTTTAAAATTCCGTGGCTCCCCTTCGTGGACTCATTTCGCAACGAGTTGAGCGTACCGTCGGCGGAACTGCTGGCAGTCATTAATGATTTGCCACATCTGAGCTTCATTGATGTATAATTATAAAAATTTAGGGATAAAATTGAGGTGGGTATGCAGAACTTGTCACGCATTACATTTGACCCCCAGGTCATGGGCGGGAAGCCCTGCATTCGGGGAATGCGGGTGACGGTCGGGACGATTGTGGGATTGGTCGCCTCCAGCAAAACGGTTGACGAAGTGCTGGCCGATTATCCCTACCTGGAGCGAGAGGATATATTGGAGGCGCTATCATACGCCGCCTGGCGGGCCGAAGAACGGGAAGTGCCGATAGCTTCGTCATAAATCTGAAGGTGAAATTCTAAGTGCATTTTGAGATAATTGGAGAAATAGAGGAAATTGAAACGATGGCCATCGGAGGCAGCATCCGTGATATTATGCGGCTGCAAAAACAGTTTGGTCGTGGCCGATGGCGAAAACTCAAAGGGTTTGCCAAGGTGAGGCTGCAAAGCGGCCATATCCGTAAAGCTGAATTACACTGGTATGAGGCCCACGGAATCGGTAAAAAGAAGATGAAAATCAAGAGGTTCTTGGACTAATATTATGGCTAAACCAAAAGAAAATTATAGGTTTGTCCTTTGCATCGAGAATAAGGACTGCGAGGATTTGGAAAAACGCAAGATTTATCAGGTGCTCCCCGATGAAGAGGCCGAAAAGGAAGGATATATCAGGCTTATAGATGAATCAGGTGAAGATTATCTTTATCCACATTCCTATTTTATCGTTGTCCAATTGCCCCGGGAAGCGCAAGAGGCAATGCAGTTATCAGAATAACCTATCCATATCCTTCAAAAAATGACCAGCAATAACAAAACCCCCTGAAATATCAGGGGGTTTAAAATTCCGTGGCTCCCCGGGACGGACTCGAACCGCCGACAAGGTGGTTAACAGCCACCCGCTCTACCAGCTGAGCTACCGGGGATTGTGAGGTCAATTTGGCTGGGGGACAAGGATTCGAACCTTGATAGGCAACTCCAGAGGCTGCAGTCCTGCCGTTAGACGATCCCCCAAACGCACCTTTTTATATACGCAGGCGCGGGAAGTTTGTCAAGAGGCTGGACAGCCCTGCCCGTTCCGGCGGTTTCCCGGCCCTCCCGGATCAGGGGCGCACGAAACCTACCTGCTGGGAGACCGCCAAATAGAAGGGGATAGCCAGGAGTTGGGCCGTTACCGAAAAGGCCACCAGGCCGCCCAGGGAAAAATCATAGAGAAACCCCATGAGGACGCTCCCCAGGAGCCAGAAAAATCCAAAACCGGTGGCCCGGCGGTGGCGCGGCAGTTTCGAGATTTTTCTCTGGATTGGGGGTATAGATGTTGACATTAGGGTAGGACGCGATTGATAATTAAGGTATAAAAATAGGTGATGAAGTCCGCCGGAACCGCTCATCGAATAACGATGAGATAATGACTTCTGTCCAGTCCGGGCAGAAGTTTTTTTTCCCCGATTTAAGGAAAATGGATGGGAACCTATCGACAATTTCAAGAAGCTTTGGAGAATCAATTAGTTCGGTTGACTCAGTTTCCAGAACTGGCAGGACCAAACCTTGCCCAGCTTATCGACAAGCTGCGGGAAAACCGCTTCAATTTGGTGATCCTGGGGGCTTTCAAACGGGGTAAGAGCACCCTGATCAATGCCCTGCTGGGGGAACCGATCTTGCCCACCGCTATCGTCCCCCTGACCTCTGTCGTTACCGTCTTGGGATACGGCGAGCAGCTCAATATCGAGGTCATTTTTCAAAATGAGGCGCGGAGCAAAATTTCGCAACCGGAATTGGTGGATTATATTACCGAGAAAGGCAATCCGCACAATCGGAAGGGGGTAAGGGAAGTTGATTTCGCCTATCCCTCAGATTATTTAAAGGATGGGGTAAGGGTCATCGACACCCCTGGGGTGGGCTCGGTTTATAGCCACAACACCGAGGTCGCCTACAATTATCTTCCCCAGGTGGACGCGGCCGTTTTTGTGGTCACCGTTGATCCGCCACTCTCCGCCGCCGAGCAGGAGTTCTTAAAAGATATTCGGGAATATGTCCACAAACTCTTTATTGTCCTGAACAAAATTGACTATGTCGAGGCCGCTGACCGCCAGGAGGTTCTGGATTTTACCACCCAGGTGGTTCAGGACAACCTGGAGACCCAGCAGGTGAACATCTTCCCCATTTCTGCCAAGTTGGCGTTGGACGCCAAATCCAACGGACATCCCGAAAATCTGGCGGCAAGCCAGCTTCCAGAATTTGAAAATCATTTGCGCCAGTTTCTCTATAAAGAAAAAGGCCGGGTGCTGTTGATTTCCTGCCTCAGCGGGGCCCTTAAAACCATCACCGATTCTACCCTGGCCATCAAGGTGGAACGTCGGGCCAGTGCCATGCCCTTGAAGGAATTGGAGGAAAAAATCACCCGGTTCGATCAGGAATTGTGCGGCCTGGAAAAGGAACGGGAACTGTCTTTGCTGTTGCTGGAGGGCCGGGTTAAAGGCGTGATCACCGAAGTGGAGGCGGACCTCGACACCTTCAAGAAAGAGACCATCATCAAACTGCGCCGGGAGATGGAAGCGGCCTTTCACCAACAAAGCCAGGCTGCCGGAGATTTGCGCCAGAAAAGCGAAGAAATATTGTTTGCCGCATTGCGGGATGTCTTCAGCACCTGGCGGCGGCAGGAAATCGAAAAGCTCTCCCAGAAATTGGCCGATACCCATCAGGACTTCGCGACCCGCATCAATGCTATCCTGGAGCGTCTGACCCAGTTGACCGCCCGTATCTTCGATTTTTCTCTCCGGGGCTTTGCGGCGGAGGACGCTTTTCCCGACCTGCGCCAGTTTTGGTTCCGATTCAGAGAAGAGCCGGTGGGGTTGGAGATTCTCCAGATGACCGTAACCTCACTTTTGCCCCGAGCCTTTACCAAAGGGTTGCTGCTGAAAAAGCTGTTGGAAAATGTCGCCGAATTGGTGGATAAGCATTGCGGTCGCCTGCGTTATGATTTTAATCAGCGGCTTCAGGAAATTGCCCGGGATTTCCGCCAGACCTGGGTCTCCAAGATCGACGACACCACCCAAAGCATCCGGCAGGCCCTGGAGCGGGCCTTGACCCAAAAACAGACCAGTACCCAGGCCACTGTCGCCAGAATGGGGCAGCTTGATCATAGGTTGACCGAAATCCTCCAGGCCGAATCAAAATTATTCGCTTTAAAGGAGCAGATTGAAAACACCCTGACCTGATTGCCGAGAATCGGGGTAGATCTGGAAAATACTTGTGAAAAAAAGAGGTTAGGCTTGACATAGGCGAGAACTATCTTATCTTAAAGACAAACTCCCATCACCTCAAGAGGAGGCGGCCATGAAAGATTTTGATAACATCATTCGGGAAAAGGGCCTGCCCGAGGTTGGGCAGGAGGTGCGCAGCAAAAAGTATGGCACCGTCTGGCGGGTCATGGAGAAAAAGGAAATTTGGGCCAACATCTTGCCTGACCCCCAGAGTGGCGAGACCCGCATGGTTCCCGCCATTTATCTGATGTTTTGGCGGGTCAAGGAGGGCGAGCGGCCCGGAGTGGGCAGAATGATGGGGTATGAGTATACGCTGTACGACAATACTTTCGCCCTAAATTGGGACCTCATTTCCTGATTGGCGCTTTTCAACGCACCCGCCGATGCAGTAAAGTAGGGGCCAGGGCTCATGCCTGCGGCCCTTTCTTTGCGTCGACGCCGTGGGATGAGGCCAGGGGGATTACCCCGGAGGAGGAAGACAACCAATGACCCAAATCATTCTGGTGCGCCACGGTCAAACCCCCTGGAACCTGGACAAGATCTTCCGGGGGTCCAGGGACATTCCCTTGAACGACCAGGGCCGGGAGGAGGCTCGCCTGGCGGGGGAGTGGCTCAAGGGGGACACCATCCACGCCGCTTATTGTTCGCCGCTGTCCCGGGCCCGGGACACCGGGGAGGCCATTGCCCGGCACCACAAGCTGGCGGTTTCGGACCTGCCGGGGCTCAGCGATCTGTGCTACGGCGATTGGGAGGGGATGCCTCTAACGGAGGTTAAAGTTAAGTACGCCGATCTCTACCGCCAATGGGAAACCGCGCCGGCTACCGTGCGGTTCCCCGGGGGCGAAACCCTGGACGAGGTGAGGGATCGAGCGATGGAGGCGGTGGAGACGGTGGTGGAGCGTCACCCCGGCCAGGTTGTCCTCCTGGCGGCCCACCGGGCGGTGAACAAGGTGCTCATTGCGGCCTTCATCGGCCTGGACAACTCGCACTTCTGGCGGATCGGCCAGGACACCACGGCGATTAATCGATTTCACCGGGTGGGGGACACCTGGCATCTCATGGGCCTCAACGACACCTGCCACTTGAGGGATCTGGCGCGGGGGGAGTACGTGGATTTTTAGCCGCGGTTGGGGATGGTGGGGCTGCTGCGCCTCGTTCCCAAGTGCAACTTGGGAACGAGGCGCAGCGGGGCGCATCGCGGCACGCCCTCTTTGAGCTTCTGCCGGTTTGAGCGTGACCGCCGCGGCCATAGGCTCATGATGGATAAGACGCACCCTGATATACGGAATTGGCCCGCAACCTTCCAGGAGGCGGTAGCCTTCCAGGAGGCGCTGCGGCGCCAGGTGCGTCTCGTGCCCCTGGCCCAGCCGCCTCGATTGGTGGCCGGGGTGGCTAAGAGCCGGCTGGTGGGTGAAGGCGTTGAGCCGGACCAGGCGGCCGGGTCATGTAACGCATTAATCTGGAAAGGAAAACAGGTAGGATTGATCCTGCGGACCCAAAAGGGCATAAAACCGCTTTATATCTCTCCCGGACACCGCATCACTCTGCCGGAATGCCTGGAGATCACCCTAGGCTGCCTCACCCGCTACCGGCTCCCCTTGCCGGTGCGGCAGGCGGATCGCCTGAGCCGCAGTCTGCGAGCCTAGACCCTGGGCCAGAGACTCTGGGGCGCCCCGCCGGCGGCGGTGGCGTCGAAGAGCTGTTCCCGGTATAACGGGCAGACGTGATAGCACGAATTACTGCACCGCTGCTGCCGGGAATCCCACTCCCACCAGAGGCAATTCTCGCAAACCCCTTGCCTCGCCTGGTTGAGACAAATTCGTCCCACATCCCCCAAATTAACCATCACCCCATCTCCCCCTGAAGTCCCCGCTGGAAGCAAAGTCAAGTCACTTCGACAATCGAGAACTCTTAATCATCAATAAACTAAAGTCAAGGTAAATGCAAATGTTTTCTTTGACCCATAAACCGGAGGGAGCTACCAGGAGGGGGCAGGGGCTGAGGTCAGGATGCGTCAATGGTAACGAGGTTTTCCGGTTTAAAAAAAATCGCTTTTTTTAAAGATCAGGGGCCGGCTCTCGGGATGGAGGATTTTGGCTTCTCCTACCTCACCCACAAACAGGGTATGGTCGCCGGCGGCGAAGGTGTGCACCAGCTTCAGGTCAAGGTAGGCATACGCCTGGGGCAAAACCGGGGCGCCGCTTGGCGCCGCAATGGTTTCCAGGCCGGCGAGTTTGTCGATAGTGCGGCCGCTTTTATAGCCGAAGCGTTTAGCCAGTTCCATCTGGTCGCTGGTCAAGACGTTGATGGCAAAGCCGCCGCTTTCCTTGATCAGGGTGTGGGTCAGGCGGGACGGGGCGACGGACACCATGACCAGCAGGGGCTTGAGGGATACCTGGGATACCCAGGACGCGGTCATGCCGTTGATTTTTTCACCCACCCGGGTAGTGATTACGTAGACCCCGTGGACCAGGGCCGCAAAGGTTACCTCTTGCATCGTTGGCCTCCTTGGGCTTATCGGGCGGGGGCAGTCGGGGCGGGAGTTCCCGGTGCCGCCGGCTCCTGACGGTCTTTGGCCGCATCCCAGTCTTCGCAGCGCCAGAACTTCCCTACCCCCTGGTTGAGGCGGGTGCATAACCCCTTATAACGGTAAACCCAGTGATGACAGGTGGAACAGACCTTCAACGGATGGGCTTTCAGACTGACAGGCATGGTTAGACGATCCCTTTCTGGGAAATATTGAACTCAAAAACACAGAACGCAAAGGTCGGTGACACCGAGTTACGCTCAAACAGGTAATTTATCTCTTGTAGGGGCGGACCTATGTGTCCGCCCTGGCTTGAGGGCGCACACGCAGGTGCGCCCCTACGGGGACCAAACTTCCGCGTGTGGTCATGTTACTGTGCATCGCCTTTAAGGTCAAGGCGGAAATGGTCGTAACCCTGGCCGGAGATATCCACCTCGCCCGCCGGTGTGGCCAGGACGACCCGGTCACCGGGAATGATATGGCCCAGCGGCAAGGGTGCTGCCAGTCCGGCCCGGGAAAATGATGCGGGCAGGCGTTTGGCAACCGCAGGCTTGGCGGTGAACAAGAGGAGATAATCTTCGCCGCCGGTGAGGGCCAGGTCCAGGGGGTTGCAGTCCAGATACGGGGCTGCGGCTGTAACCCGGGGTGAGACGGGGACTGCGGCGGCAGGGATGCGGGCCCCGACGCCGCTGGCCCGGCAGATATGGTACAGGTCGGTGGCGACGCCGTCGGAGGTGTCGATGAGGGCCGTGGCCAGGCCCTCTTGGGCAAGGAGGCGGCCGGCCCGGAGTCGGGGCCGGGGCCGGAGCTGGGCCTCAGTTAAGGCCTCTTTCAGGTCCGCAGGCAACTCCAGGCCCTGCCGCAGGATCTTAAGACCGGCCGCGGCTTCCCCCAAAGGTCCGGTGACGAAGATCAGGTCCCCCTCCCCCGCCCCGGAGCGCCGCAGCATCTGGGGAGCGGGCACCCGCCCGGTCAGGGTCACGGTGATGATGAGGCCACCGGGGGAGGCGACGGTATCGCCGCCGATGACGGCCACGCCGTACTCCCGGGCGGCCTGGGCCAATCCGGCGGCAAAGGCCAGGGCGAGACTATGGTCCCGGTCCGGGGGCCAGCCCAGGGATAGCAGGGCCGATCCCGGGTTGCCGCCCATGGCGGCGATGTCGCTCAGGTTCACGGTCAGGGACTTCCAGCCCAACTGGGAAAGCGTGGTGTAGGCCAGATTGAAGTGGACGCCCTCCACCAGGGTATCCACGGTCCACAGGAGATAATCGGGCCCGGGAATCTCGATGGCGGCGCAGTCGTCGCCGATACCCAGAATGACGCCGGCTGGGGCCGGGCCGAACTCCCGGCTCAGGGCATTGATGAGGTCCCATTCGCTGCTGAGGGTGTCTGGGGGTGGCATCGGTTTAAAAGTTCAAGGTTCAAAGTTCAAGGTTAGAAGTTAGGTTAATAAAGAAAAAGTCCATCATTTATCATAGGTAACGGGTTGTCTAAAGGCTCATCAGTGACCGTTTGGAAATATTCATTCACTAAATTGGTGGCACAGGCTTTCCAGCCTGTGCCAAGGAAGCAGGTTAGTCGAGCCACAGGCTGGAAGCCTGCGCCACCAACAGCGGCGGGCGCGGAGGCCCGCCCCACTGACCTTCTCATCATTAAAGGGAGGGCCGGTGGCTCAGGTGGGACCGGTTTCGGTCCAGGACAGGAGCCGTTGGGGCACGGTTGCCGTTAATCCCGGCTCCTCAGCTTGGCCAGCAGCCGGAGCATCTCGAGATAGAGCCAGATCAGGGTGACCATGAGGCCGAAGGCCCCATACCACTCCATGTATTTTGGGGCGCCCTGGGCGGCTCCCTGCTCGATAAAATCGAAGTCCAGGACCAGGTTCAAGGCCGCAATGACGACCACGAACAGGCTGAAACCGATGCTCATCCAACTGTTGCCGTACATGAGCGGCATCCGGATGCCGAAAAAGCCCAGGATCAGGGTGAGGAGATAGAACAGGGCGATGCCGCCGGTGGCTGCCACCACGCCCAGTTTGAAGTTTTCGGTGGCCCGGATCAGCCGGGATTTGTACGCCAGGAGCAGGGCCAGGCAGGTGCCTAAGGTCAATCCGGCGGCCTGGATGACGATGCCGGGGAATTGGGCCTCGAATATGGCGGACACCCCGCCGATGACCAACCCTTCCAGGAGGGCGTACAGGGGCGCGGTGATGGGCGACCAGGTCTGCTTGAAGATCGTGACCAGGGCCACGACGAACCCGGCGATGGCCCCCACCACCACCCAGGGAGTTACGACTTGGGGGTCCATGGCCTGATAATATTTGCTCCAAATCCAGGAGGCGGTCACCAGGACGCACAACAGCAGCAAGATCGCCTTATTGGCGGTTCCCTGGATGGTCATGGCCTCGTCGGCCCGCCCCACCGCCGTGAAGGTATTGTCACCGAGAGCTGGGTTGCCGGTCCTCATATCATTCCTCCCGCCAGCATTGATGTGGTCAATTTTATCAGGATTTTAGCTGTGGGGAAACAAAAAGACTGACGGGAGTTTTTCATTTTTCGTAAGGGAAGGCCGCCGATAGCAGGGTGTGCCAATGGCCTGGACGCTTTGGGGTCTTGCCGCGGGCGGCGCCGGCTAAACTTTTCTGTACCGCACCGGCCTGCCCCGGCCGGGGCCTGAGCTTATCAGGCCGAGTTGCGGTCAGAAATATCCAGACGCAACGAAGGGTGCATCTACGGGTGCGCCCTAAATCAAGGGCGGACACACAGGTCCGCCCCTACGGAAAAATTGCCGTTTGTCAGCGACACTTCGTCTCAGACCATGGACTTGGCCTCGTCGCCGATGGTGTCGTAGTCGGTGACGCCCATGGGTTTGACAAAATAGGTCTGACAGACGTAATCCAGTTCCTGGGAGGTGAGTTGGGGTTGCTGCTCCAGGAACCGGGCCCGGTCAATGAGGTTCTCGACGAGGTCCCGGGGGTGACAGGCGCAGAAAGGCCGGGAAGAAATGACATAATAACGGGCCATCATGTCCCGGATGACCTCCGGATCAAAGGTGATTTGGTACTCGGCGCAGATGCGGCGGAAGATCTCCAGATACTGATCCGGGGAGACATATCCGACAAAAATTTTATGGCGGATACGTCTGAGGAAGGCCTCATCCGCCAGGCTGTAAGGGTTCAAGTTAGTGGAAAAAACGATGAGCTGGTCGAAAGGTACCCCGAACTGTTGGCCGGTGTGGAGGCAGCAGAAATCTTGCCGGGATTCCAGGGGATAAATCCAGCGGTTGAGCAATTGCCGGGGGGTAATCTTCTGACGCCCGAAATCGTCGATGATGAACACGCCGTTATTGGCCCGCATCTGGTGGGGCGCCTCGTAATACTTCAGATGCGGATTATACCTCAGTTCCAGGGCATCTTCGGTCATCTCGCCCCCGGCGATGACGATGGGCCGCCGGCACAGCACCCAGCGCCGGTCGTGAGCCGGGGTCTCCGGGGTGCGGGGGATCGGCTGGTGATTGAGTTCATCGTATAAGCGGATAATCTGGCCGTAGACCAACAGGGCAGACGGGATATAGACCGCATCCCGATAGGCTTGGCCGATGCATTTGGCGATTAACGTCTTGCCATTGCCCGACGGACCGAACAGAAAAATCGACCGGCCGCTGTTGATGGCCGGACCGATTTTAGTGATGAGCTGGTCCGCCACCACGTAATCGGCGAATACTTCCTGGAGGCGGGCCTTCTCCACCTTGACCTGACCGATGGATTGGGCCTCCACCCAATCCCAGTAATCCTCTATGGGTACCGGGGCCGGCCCCACATACCGGTTTGACTCCAGACACTGCTCGGCATAGATCTTCCCGGAATCGGTCAAGGAATAGCGCAGCTCAAGGGCTAATTGGGATGTGTGGCTCAGGGCGTCCCGGGCCTTGACCTGGACATACCCCTGACCCTTCAGGTAGGCGAAAAGCTCGTCCACCAAGCGCCGGGATATCTTTAAATCGTGGGCCATCTCCTGGCAGGAGATGGAATCCCGGAAGAAGGAATGCTTGAGCAGAAGTTGAATCAGCAGATTTTTGGGCAGGCCCAGCTCTTCAAACGTGTCAGGTATGGGAGGATAAGCATGGACAAACGGGGCCAGGATCTCAGGTTCAACCAGGTTGAGATCCAGGAGATGTTGGGCCAGGTAACCGCGGGATTTTTTCTGCCGGAACAAGGCCGGAGCCAACTGTTCGGGCTCCAGCACTCCGGCTTTAACTAGGCGTTGCGCCAGGTTCATGTCAGGCTTCCCTCAAATATCTTTACCGCAAGTAGGCTATTCCATCTAAACCGAACCAGAATTAATGGCGGTTTCCGAGATCGAGTCCCAGGAAAGGAGAGAGACCGCGGTAGGCCAAGAGATGATGAATTGGATCTCAAGCAAGGTCGCACCAGGTCGGCCGTTTGTCTAATCTAGCTACCGAACATCTGCGTTGTCGAATTCTGAAAGCTATTCAGGATGGCGGTCCCAAAAGCCGTGACACTGGCGGCGATTGTCACGGCTACAAAGGCCAGGAGGAGTGCGTACTCCACCGCCGGAGCGCCAGCTTCATCAGCGGAAAACTTGAGAATCAGATCCATGAAGGTCTCCTTGCCGCATGGGTTAATCGACTGGTGTCGCTCGGTTTTGGTTGGGCTCCGGGTTCAATGGCCATAATCTCTATACAAATTATCCCCTCTGCCGATCACGATCTGGAAGGGTGGGAAATGATCGTGTCCAGCGGTAAGTCCTCTTCCTCTTGAACCTCCCGGGCCCCACTCCAGCCTCTGCGGGGCAGCCGGGAGTGCCGCACGAGCGTCAAGGCGATCTGTTCCAACCCCACCATGGCCTTGCTCTTTTTCTGATGCAGGGGGAATGGCACCATTTGGCTGATGGCCGCCTCGACTCCGGAATCAAACAGGACATGCCCCATAATGTCAGGCTGGATATTGAGGAAATCCTGGCACACCGAGCGAATAATTTCCGGGGCCTTCAGGTCGGCATTGCTTTTGACCATATTGACCACCAGAAAGAGATGAAAATCCCATAAAGCCTGGGTCAACCGGGCTTGCTTCTCGGGATTGACAACCTTAAAATGGTCCTGCAAGTCCTGAATCGTGTTGAAATTATTTCCTTTCCCGGCATCGCCACCCTGGTAAAGACACTGGAGCATTTCATCATCCTTGGCGAAGTCCCGGGATAACTTGCGGTACAGGGCGCTCTTGATGAACCCGTAGGCATTCTGGAGGGAGGTGGTCTGGGAGGTGAACAGGGCAATTTTCCCCCCGGAAAAATTGAAAAAATCCAGCGTATTGAAGGAGGTGCCGGCCCCCTGGTCAAACAGCACATACTGGGCCGGCAGTTCTTCAATCTGTTGCAGCAGCCGGATTTTTTGGGAGAAGGTGGGGTTGGCCGCGCCCATCAGATCGTCGGCCCCGCAGATGAGGCTGATACCCTCAACCGCGGTTTCAATGACGGTATCTTCCAGCCGGTCCACTTTCTTGGCCAGGAAATGCTCCAGGGTTACATGGGGGTAGCGGACCCCCATCAAGGTATGCAAATTGGCGCCGCCCAGGTCGCCATCGATCAAGATGACCTTCTTGCCCATGCGTGCCAAGGCGACCCCCAGTCCCAGAGTGACCAGGCTCTTACCGATACCCCCCTTGCCTCCGCCAATACTCCACAGCTTGATCCGGTTTAATCTTGTCGGCATGACCTATTCTCCCTAACCCTCAAAGACTTTTGCCAATCCGGTCACTGGCAGGTTGCTTGTGCCAGAAAGGCCGGATAATCTTCCCGGCAATCCCCAGGCTGCCAAGCACCCAGAATCCCCAGCCGCACGCCTTGTAACCGGGGGAGTTGGCAAACTGGAGCGCCAATCCGCCTATTAACAACACCAGCCCGGCGATGTAGCAGATGTGCAGCCAATTCGAATTTCCCGGACTTTTCCGGGCCTGGTCATACCGGTCCCAGAGCCCCTTGATATCCTGAGAGGTGTGGGGCAGGAGATTGCTCAACCGGCTGATGCCTTCGACGGGCGGTTTAATCAATTGCAACCCCAGAGACAGGGGGGGCTGACCAAGGCCGCCGGACCTGGTCCAGGCTATTTTGGCCCTGATATTGATGGCCTCACCGCCTCCAGGGTCTTCCACCCGGAGGACGCAAGCTTGGCCGCGGTATTGATCCCAGTCGGGTATGTCCCAGGGGTTCGTCACCGCCAAGGTAACCCCTCCGGTGGACAGGTTCTGGATAAGCACAGGGATCAGGTGAGGGGTTTTGCCCTCCTGCCCGGCAATCTCTATCCTGAGGGCGGGAGCTCCCGGAGTTTCCGCTGGTGAATTGAAGTAGCCCGAAGTCATGCTATACTCCTTGAGGCCGGTATTACAAGCGGCCCCTGAACGTCTCAGATGAGGGGGCTTGCCCGGCGAATTTTGCCGTTAATCCCGCCACCGGGTTCGATGTGTCCCGATCACGTTTTCACCTGCATCCGGAGAAACTCCCGGGCCATAATGCCGGCCAGATCCAACTTTTCACGGAAGGGGAGGGCGGCATTTTCGGGGTTGATGCTGACATAGTTCTTGAGACAGAAGATCACCATCTGGACCTTGTGCCGGTCACCGGCCAGGTCGGGGTTCTGATTCAGAAATTCACCGGCTGCCGCCTGGATTGCCTGGAGGTGCGGTTTTTTGTCACTATTTGGGCCAACTATGGTATCCCAACTAAATTCTACGGTGGTTCCTGCGGGCTTTTCGTCCTGAGCCGGGAGGTTGGGGGAGGAGCCGGAGAAATGTTTTTCCCATTGGGATACCAGGTTGTCAATTTCCCCGGCCTGATGGCGCACTCCCGTCATCATCGCCTCATATCGGCAGCTCTCCATGATGACCTTTTCCCCCAGTCCGGCCAGCAATTGAAAGAACTGCCCCGAAACCGATTGATCAAATTGCGGGGCTGATGCAGCCTCCCTCTTATCTAGTCCCGGATCGGCCGGTTGGGAGCCGGAGAACATATCCAGGATATCTTGGGCCGGCTGGGTGGCCGGGGAGGCAGTCTCCAGGCTGACGGCCGGTTTATCCGGCCAGGTTCCCGCGGGCATTCTGGCCGGCAACCCCGAAAGCGGGGCGCCGCCTGCCTGCCGGTCCCGGGCCGTGGCGGCGAAGGCTTGAAGGTAGTCCCGTTTGTCCGGGTTTTGGCGGGCCTCCCCGTGGGGAGCGTGCCACAACAGGCCGAACAGCAACGCCGGATCATTGAGCCCCAGCCCCAAGGCAGTGTTGATAATCCCTTGATAATATGCATCCTGAGAGGTGGGGGGCATCAGCAGACTTTGCAGCATGGCGCCGTGAGGAGCGATCATCCGGTAGATTTCCTCCCAGGACAGCACCTCGGGTTGCACCAGGGCGGCGGGAATATACTCTTTGAGAAATTGCCAGACTGCCGGTTCGGGTGGCTGGGGCGGCGATTCCCAGGGTGGCCGGAGCCAGCGCCAGGGTTCCCGGCCCTGAGGCTCCAAAGATGGCGGCGCCAGCAACAGGCCTCCCTCGCCATAAATCAGCACCTGCGGCGCCAGAAAGAAAGACGGCGGGGCTTGCGCCTCGAGCGGCAGGGCATAGTAGTGCTGTTCCCGGCAACCCCCCATTTCGGCGATGCAGTTGGCGCGCCAATCCCCCCACTGGTCCAAAGAGAGGGCGCCTTCGCCTTTATTCACTTCCAGCACCAGCAGATTAGATGCCTTACCCGTGCGGATGCCGATATTAATCTGGCCCTGTTCCGCCCCCATTTCGGAGAGCTGCCGGGCCCACAACTCCGCTGGCTGACTAAGGTCCAATTCCAGCGGCGCGCCTTCAGGCGACTTTATCCCCACCAGGACCCAGCCCAACTGCTGGTAATGCGGCGCGTAGGTTACCAGGAGATCCTTAAGGTCCAGGTTCTCTTTCAGGTTAAAGATGCGGCCGATTTCTTCCTGGCCGAGCCTGACGGAAAAATCTTTGGAGGCCAATGGTCATTCCTCGCAACCATGAGATTGAATCAAGCCTTGCCTGACCGCAACCTGGCTGGTTTTTGCGACCAAGACCGCACGATCCGCACCTAGGGAGCAGTCCGGCCTGGATTCAAAGATCGCCATGCCCGACCCAAGAACCAGGCAGACGTAAAGGTTTTGGGAGTATTTTTACCGGAAAGAAGGTTTTACTTCAATCGGGGTAACCCTGATACTGGGGTTCTATTTCCCCTAATTCCCCAGGAATGAATGTTGTATAGGGCAGGGGCCTTGGGTTAAAAGGCGGGTAAGAGAAATTCGGGGACGGGTAATCCCGGGGATGGGGGCTCAGACCGAAGAGCAGCCAAACGACTATTATTTGTCATTCTGAGTGGAGCGAAGAATCTCCCTCTTTGAGCCGTCGAGATTCGTAACGAAGCTGCGCTGCGTTCAGAATGACAAGATTATTTATTGCCCTCTGAGGAACTTGCAAAATTCATCTTAGGCTGGTGGCGCAGGCTTCCCAGCCTGCGCAAATGGGTATTGAAGGCTGGGCCAGCATAAATGGCCACCAGTATTCCGATATGATCTTTATCAAGGGTATCAGGATGATATGCCTAAGATATCATTTTTCATCTGCACAGGCTGGAAGCCTGTGCCACCAGATTCCCTGGGATCGATTGACGGAATCTCAAGGAAAAGAGACTGTTGCAAGAGGCTCTTCTGACTGCAACTTCGTATCCAACTGCGGCGCGGCCGGGTCAGGGTGCGCCAGGCGCAGAAAGACCCGCAGCCACAGCGATGCCACTAAGCCTGCTGGTCCAGATGATAGAGAACAATGGTAATAATAATCGTCCCGAGTAGCATCCAGATTGGCCCAAAGAGCCACAGGAACAGCAAAACGCTGAAGTAATAGCCCCGCATACCCATGGTATAATGCATCATACCGCGGTTGAGGATAGTTGTTATATATTCGTGGGTTATTTTGTGAGCCAAATTGAATGGGACGTTGATCATGAAATTAACGTGGTTTAAATAGCGTATGGACAGGCAAAAGCTAAAGAAGATGAAAAAGAAATCGATAATCAGCACCATTAACTTGAATAACCACATAACCCGGCGTTCCCGGACCACCTCAGTGAGACCGGGGGTAATCTCCGCCATTTTTTCCGGGCTGGCGGCGACGCTGAGCAACCCCAAACAGATCAGGATGCCGGTGGAGGCCAGGAAACTGGCCGCCATGGTCCAATTGCGCAGCGTCTGGACCGCCAGAATATCCCGCCGCTCTTCCATGATGGATTCCACCCAGTGCCCCCGCAGGTGATTGGTGATGCCCACCGAGGTGGTCATGGGCCGGCGATATATCCGGTAGATCCAGTGAAAATGGTAAATTCCCAGGATGAGGAATGAAGCGGCGGTGAGATAAAACTCATATGGGGATAGGTCAGGCATGGGCTGGGCCTCCCTATCAGACCCGCGAGGAGCGGTCTGGGTACCCGTAGTTTACCTCAAGTTGCGCCTTAACGGTATGGCTAACTGCTCCAGGAGGCAAATAATTTTTCGTTAATCTGCCGGCCGGCCGCAGGGCGCAGGGCCAGGCGATTGCAATCTGTCAAGATTTCACGTATATAATGAGCTGTTGTTGTTTTCAGATCGCGGACATTCTTGTCAATTATAGTTGTAATAGAACAACATCGAAGATAGCAACCAGAAAAACAACTGGAGGGGAGCGCTCACAATGGCCATCAGTGATTCTGTCCCGGCACCAAACTTTATTCACCATATTATTGAGGAAGATTTAAAAATCCATAAAAATGACGGCCGGGTGATCACGCGCTTTCCCCCGGAGCCCAACGGCTATCTCCATATCGGCCACGCCAAATCCATCTGCCTCAATTTCGGCCTGGCCGCCGATTACCACGGCGTCTGCAACCTCCGGTTCGATGACACCAACCCCAGCAAAGAAGAGGTGGAGTATGTGGATTCCATCCTGGCCGACGTCAGGTGGGTGGGGTTCGACTGGGAGGACCGGCTGTTCTTCGCCTCGGACTATTTCGAGCCGTTGTACCAGTATGCCCTGCACCTGATCACGACGGGCAAGGCCTATGTGTGCGACTTGAGCCCGGACCAGGTCCGGGAGTACCGGGGCACCCTGACGGAGCCGGGCATCGACAGTCCGTTTCGCAACCGCCCGATGGCAGAGAACCTGGACCTGTTCAAGCGCATGCGGGCCGGGGAGTTTCCCGACGGGTCCCGGACCCTCCGGGCCAAGATCGACATGGCCTCGCCCAACCTGAATATGCGGGACCCGGTCCTGTACCGCATCAAGCATGAGAGCCACCACCGCACCGGCGACGCCTGGTGCATCTATCCCATGTACGACTATGCCCATCCCTTGTCCGATGCCCTGGAGGGGATCACCCACTCCATCTGCACCATGGAGTATGAGGACCACCGGGTGCTGTACGACTGGACCCTGGACCACTGCCCCGTTCCGTGCCACCCGCAGCAGATCGAGTTCGCCCGCCTCAATCTCAGTTACACCGTCATGAGCAAACGCAAGCTCCTGCAACTGGTGAACGAAGCGCACGTGGCCGGCTGGGACGACCCCCGCATGCCCACCCTGGCGGGGATGCGGCGCCGGGGTTATACGCCGGAGGCCATCCGCACTTTTTGCGAGCGCATCGGGGTAGGGAAACGGGAGAACCTGGTGGACCTGGCCCTGTTGGAATTCTGCCTCCGGGAAGATTTGAACTACCGGGCGCCCCGGGTGATGGGGGTGCTCAGGCCCCTCAAGGTGGTTCTGCTCAACTACCCGGAAGGCGAAGTGGAGGAACTGGAGGCGGTCAACAACCCCGAGGACCTCAGCCAGGGCACCCGGAAGGTGCCGTTCTCCCGGGAACTCTATATCGAGACCGAGGACTTCATGGAGGACCCGCCCAAGAAATTCTACCGGCTGGCCCCCGGGCGGGAGGTACGGTTGCGCTACGCTTACTTCATCCGGTGCGAATCAGTGGTCAAGGACCCGGTCACCGGCGAGGTGGTGGAACTGCACTGCACCTATGACCCGGCTACCCGGGGAGGCTATGCCCCGGACGGCCGCCAGGTCAAGGCCACCCTCCACTGGGTGTCGGCGGCTCAGGCGGTGGCCGCCGAGGTCCGGCTCTATGACCGGCTCTTCACTCAAGCCGTACCCGGGGAGGAGCACGGCGGCGATTTTAAGGCCGATCTCAACCCCGCCTCGCTCACGGTCCTGAACTCCTGCCGCCTGGAGCCGAGCCTCGCCGGCGCCCTGCCCGGGAGCTTCTACCAGTTCGAGCGCCAGGGCTACTTCTGCGTGGATGTGAAGGACAGCGCCCCGGGGGCCCCGGTCTTCAACCGCACGGTGACCCTGAAAGACCCCTGGGCCAAGATTCAGCAGGGGCAGAAAAAATAGGGGATACGGTCACAGCCGCCCGCCGGTGGTGAGTAGGGGGGGACCTATGTGTCCCCCCTGAGGGCGCACACACAGGTGCGCCCCTACTCGGTATGATCGGCGGGCACGGGACTGAGAAGAAAACCCCGTTGGCCTCGGCAAACCAAGGGTAACGGTGCATAGGACGCACCCTACGAAATCTCCTGGCCAGGCGCGGCTGGAGACGGTCCCAGATATTCATCATCATTCAGATTTTTGCCGATAAACAGAGTTGTCAGGCCCCACGATTTTCCTCCCCGTCGGCGGGTAGAGTCCACGGTCCGTGCGGCGCTGTCGTGGTTGGGGGTGGCCCATCCCGGGAAAGTTTTTATGCACCAGGGGTGAGTTTTTCATGCTAATATTTATATGAGTGCCCCGGGAGTCGAGTTTTGCCCGCGCCCACCCGGCGGGGCCGGCGTCATACGGCGCGGTCAGTTGTGACTAAGGAACCGGTTACATGTCAGGGAAGTTGTTCGACCCGCACCTGGATCTGTTGGAACGGCGGTTTCAGGCGCTCCGGGAGCAGATCGGGGCTACCCCCGAGTCATGCCGGCCCGAGTTGGAGGGGGCTCTCCTGGAACTCTCCCAGGCTATCGCGGCGTTGCGGGCGGACCGGGAGGCCGGAGGAACCCAGCCGATAGACCCCCCTGGTGGCCGAGAGGCCCACGCCGGCCAAGCGGGTGAAAAACCCTCGCCGATAAGCCCAGGAGCGGGACCGATCCCTTGCGAGGCCATGCTGCGCCACATCGTCAACGCCATTCCCGATCTGCTCACCGTCCATGACCTGGACTTCAACACCATCCTAAGCAACTGGCACGGACACGAGTTTGTGCCGGAGACGGATCGGCTTGGCCAGCCCAAGTGCTACCGGGTTTACCATCACCGGGACCACCCCTGCGAGGACTGCCATGCCCTGGAGGTTTTGACGACTGGTCAACCTGTTAAGGTGAAAAAGGTCAATCCAGTCGACGGCCGGGTCCGGGAAGTTTCAGCCTTCCCCATCCGGGATGAATCCGGCCGGGTGGTCCTGGTGGTGGAGCACGTGCGGGACATCACCGAGCGCCACCTGGCGGAGAAGGCTTTAAAGGCGAGCGAAGGCAGATTCCGGACCCTGATCGAAGACAGTCCGGAATCGCTGTTTCTTACCGATGTCCAGGGGACTATCCTGGCCGCCAGCCTGGTGGCAGCCCAGAGGCTAGGGAAAAGTTTGGCAGATCTCACCGGCGCCATCTCATTTGATCTGTTCCCCCCGGAGGTTGCTGCTCACCGCCGGCCCTTCTTCGACCAGGCCGTGGCCACCGGGCGACCCGTCCGCCTTGAAGACGCCAGGGGCGACAGGCATTTCGATATTCACATTAACCCCATCCTGGATGCCGACGGGAAGGTGTCCAGGCTGTCTATCCTGGCCCTGGACATTACGGACCGGAAAAAAGCCGAGCAGGCCCTGAAGGAGAGCGCCGCGACCCTGCGGACTCTCATCGAGGCCAACCCGGAATCTTTGTTTCTGCTGGATACCCGGGGGATGATTTTAGCGGCCAGCCGCGTGGCGGCCCAGAGGCTCGGGAAAAGCCTGGAAGAGATCATCGGGACCGATTTGCACGGCATGCTGCCCCCCGAGGTGAGTAAGAAACGTTTCGAGATTATGCAGGGGGTGGTCGACACCGGCCAGCCGGCGCGTTTTGAAGACGTCAGAGGGGATTTTTACTTTGATAGCACCATAACCCCCATTTTTGACCAGGACCAGGTGGTTCAGGTCGCAGTTTTAGGGGTGGACATAACGGCGCGCAAAAACGCCGAACAGGCCATGCGGGACGGCGAAGCGCGCTTCCGGTCCATCTTTGCCACCGCCCAGGATACCATCTTCATCAAGGACCGGTCTTTCCGGTATACCCAGGTCAATCCCGCCATGGAGCGTCTCTTTGGCCGGCCCGCCGCCGAAATCATCGGCAAGACCGACCTGGATCTGGTTGGAGCGGGAGACACGGAGCGTATCCAGAAGCAAGACCAGCAGGTGCTGAACGGCGAGGTGGTGAAAGGGGTCCATACCGTCCCGGTACAGGGCGTGGCAATTCCGTTTCATTATATCAAGGCTCCTCTGCAGGACGACGCCGGGAATATCGTGGGAATTTGCGGCATCGCCCGGGACATCACCGACCTGAAGCAGACCGAGGCGGCCCTGGCTGAGAGCGAAGAACGTTTCCGGATGCTCTTTGAGCATGCCCCGGATGCCTATATTCTGGCGGATATGCAGGGTGAGATCATCGACTGCAATCAGGCGGCGGAAGAGTTGGCCGGGTATGGCCGGGGAGAGTTGATCGGCAATAATTTCGCCTGCCTGCCCTGGCTGGATTTCCGGCAACAAGTCAGATTGGCGGACCTCCTGGCCCAAACCGCCCGGGGGGAAGTCATGGGGCCGGTGGACTTCACTCTGACCCGGAAGGACGGGGGCGAAGTTATCGCCGAAGGCCTGAGCCTGCCGTTATATATCCAGGGACAGAATTTGGTGATGACCATCATCCGGGATATCACCGCCCGGAAGCAGGCGGAGGCGGCCTTGCGGGAGAGCGAAGCACTCTATCGTTCCCTGTTCGAGAACATGCTGAACGGCTTTGCTTATCACAAGATGCTTTTTGAGCAAAATTGGCCCCAGGATTATATCTTTCTGGATGTCAACCGTTCCTTCGAGACTTTGACCGGGTTGAAAGATGTGGTGGGGAAAAAAGTATCCGAGGTCATTCCGGGCATCCGGGAGTCTGATCCGGGGTTGTTCGAAATCTATGGCAGGGTGGCTTTAACCGGCCTCCCCGAGAGGTTTGAGACCTACGTGGAAGCCATGCAGAGGTGGTTTTCCATCTCGGTGTACAGCCCTGAAAAAGAATATTTTGTGACCGTATTTGAGGACATCACGGCGGGCAAGCAGGCGGAGGAGGCCCTGGCAGCCCATTTGGAATTTCTGCGACTCCTCCTGGATACCATCCCTAACCCGATTTTTTTCAAGGATTCCCAGGGCGCTTACCTGGGATGCAACAAGGCCTTTGAAGGCTTTTTAGGGGTCACCCGGCAGGAGATCGTCGGCAAGAGCGTGTACGACCTCTCCCCCAGGGAGCTGGCCGACGAGTACCACCGGATGGATTTGGAAGTCTTTCATGGCACGGGGACCCAGGTCTATGAGTCTCGGGTCCAGGCCGCGGACGGCACCCGGCGCCATGTGGTGTTCCATAAGGCCACCTTTCCCGACCCTGATGGGAATCTGGGTGGTTTGGTGGGCATCATCATGGATATTACCGGACTCAAGCAGGCGGAGGTGGCCCTGCGGGAGAGCGAAGCGCACTATCGCGCTTTGTTCGACGCCTCCCCCGACGCCATCACTGTGATGGATCTGGAGATGAACTTCATCATAGGGAACCGGCGCGGGATGGAGATCTGGAGGCAAGACGGCCAGGATCAGTCCAGGTTCAGGAAGGCCATGGAATATATTGTGCCGGAGGACCAATCCCGGGTCATGGTGGCCATGCAAGAATTGATGACCAGCGGCCAGACCCAAACTTTTGAGACCACCATGATTAGGGCAGACGGCACCCGGTTCCCCAGCCTCAACAGCGCCGCCTTGATCCGTGATGCCGCGGGTAACCCCCAGGCCATCATCGGCGTGGCCCGGGACATTAGCGCGCTCAAGCAGGCCGAAGCGGAACTCCGGGAGAGCGAAGAGCGTTTTCGAGCCATCTTCGAGTATGCTCCGGTGGGGATCGGCATGGCCGATCTGACGGGCCGATTTATCCAAGCCAATCAGGCCTTACTGGCTCTCCTGGGTTATAGCGCCGACGAGTTCAGGGGTGTGAGTTTTCAGGAGATGACTCACCCCGAAGATTTGCCGAAATGTCAGTTGCTCATGGAAGGCCTGCTGACGGATGAACACCGTTATTTTGACGCGGAAAAACGCTGTTTCCGGAAAGATGGCGATATCGTTTGGGTTCGAGTTACGATGGCGTTAATGCGGGATATCCAGGGGGGGCCACAATATCTGATCACCACAGTCGTCGACATTACCGCCCGGAAGCTGGCCGAGGAGGCATTGCGAGAGTCCGAGCAAAGGTTCCGGCTCATGGCCGAAACCATCCAGGACGTCTTCTGGATCGCCACCCCGCGCATCGGCAAAACGGTATATGTGAGTCCGGGGTTCGAGTACATCTGGAGGCGGACTCGGGAGGCTTTGTACCACAAGCCAAAGTTATTTCTGGAGACCGTCCATCCGGAGGATCGGGAGCGAGTCAAGTTTGAAATTATCGCGGGCAGGGAGCGAAGCATTCCCTGGGACCACGAATACCGGATTATCCGGCCCGACGGTACGGTGCGTTGGATTCATAATCGCGGGTTTCCGGTGCGGGATGAACATGGCCGGGTTATCCTGTTCACCGGGGTGGCCACAGATGTCACCGATCACAAGGCCCTGGAGGGGCAGCTGCTACAGGCCCAGAAGATGGAAGCGGTGGGCCGGCTGGCCGGGGGGGTGGCTCACGATTTCAACAACCTCCTGATGGCCATCACGGGCTATGGCGAACTTATGCGGGCCAAGGTCCTCAAGGACGATCCACTTTTCGGCTACCTGGAAAACATTCTGAATGCCGGCGACCGGGCCGCGGCTCTGACCCAGCAGTTGCTTACCTTCAGCCGCCAGCAGATTATCCAACCCCAGGTAATCGATTTCAACCGGGTAGTTCTGGACCTGGAACCGCTGCTGCGGCGGCTCATCGGCGAAGACCTCCACCTGGAAGTCGTCACGGACCGGAGACCGGCGGTCGTGAAGGCAGACCCCGGCCAGATGGGCCAGATCATTATGAACCTGGTAGTGAACGCCCGAGATGCCATGCCCCAAGGTGGCCGGCTCACCCTGAAAACCGCGGTGGTCGATCTTACGGAGGGCTGTGCCAGCAGGTTCGGGCCTGCGCCGCCGGGAGCTTACGTGATGCTGGTGGCGCAAGACACCGGCGTTGGCATGGATGAGGCCACCCAGGCCCACGTCTTCGAACCGTTCTTTACGACCAAGGAACCCGGCAAGGGTACCGGCCTGGGACTGTCCACCGTGTATGGGATCGTCAAGCAAAGCGGCGGTTACCTGGACCTGGAGAGCTCCTCCGGGGCCGGCAGCACCTTCATTATCTATTTGCCCCGCCTGGAGTCAATCGTTGTAACACCCAAGGCAAAGATTCCCCTCACCCCGAGTCTCCAGGGGGAGGAGACGATTCTGTTAGTGGAAGATGAAGACATGCTCCGCGGTCTGCTGGCCAAGTTTTTGCGGCTCTACGGCTACACGGTACTGGAGGCCCGCCACGGCGGTGAGGCCCTGTTGGCCTGTGAACGGCACCCGGGACCGATCCACCTGATGGTGACCGATGTAGTGATGCCCCAGATGAGCGGCCGGGAACTGGCCGACCGCCTCACCCCCCTGCACCCGGAAATGAAAATTATCTACATGTCGGGCTATACCGAAGACGCCCTGGTCCAGCACGGCGTGGCGGAGTTATCGGTGGCTTTCCTCCAAAAGCCCTTCCGGCCGATAGAACTGGTGCGCCGGGTGCATGCCGTCCTCCATCTTCCGGCGACTCTGTAGCGGTTTCCTCTGGCCGGTCAAGGTTTTTTGTTGACATTCGGGCCCAATGACTTCTCAATTGAAATAAAGAGATGGGCTATCCATGGTAGACAAGCGGGTATTTAGCAAGGTGTTGGTGGCCAACCGCGGCGAGATCGCGGTGCGGATCATGCGGAGCGCCCAGGAATTGGGCCTCAAGGTGGTGGCCATCTATGAGGAGACCGACAAGGACGCCTTCCATATCATGCGGGCCGATGAAGCGGTCTGCATCGGGTCCGGCCCCCGGAAGGACTATCTTAATATCGACAAGATCATCCTCGCCGCCCAACAGACCGGGGCCCAGGCCATTCATCCCGGCTACGGCTTTTTGGCGGAAAACCCCGATTTTCCCGAAGCCTGCACCAATGCGGGCCTGGTGTTTATCGGACCGCCCCCGGAGGTCATCAGGAACCTGGGCAGCAAGGTCATTGCCCGGAAAATCGCCCAGGCCACCGGGGTCAGCGTCATTCCGGCCACCGGGGTGCTGGCCCCCGGAGCCCCGGGAGAAGAGGCGGCCCTGGCCTTTGCCGCGACCCATGGTTTCCCCATCATGATCAAGGCGGTATCGGGCGGCGGCGGCCGGGGGATTCGCCAGGTGGGGGACCGGGACAGTTTGCTGACCGGGCTCAAGCGCTCGCGTTCCGAGGCCCTCATGTCCTTCGGGGATGACAACATCTACCTGGAAAAATGCGTCAACCGGCCCCGGCACGTGGAAGTCCAGATTCTGGCCGATTCCTATGGCAACGTGGTGCACCTGGGAACCAGGAACTGCTCCATTCAACGCCGCCACCAGAAACTCGTGGAGGTTGCCCCTGCCGGTCTGGCCCCGGCTTTGACCGGGGAGATCTGCGACGCGGCAATGCGGGTGGTTCGGGCTGCCGAGTATCTCAGCGCCGGCACGGTGGAATTTCTGGTGGAGGCCGACGGCACCTATTACTTCCTCGAAGTCAATACCCGCCTGCAGGTGGAGCATACGGTCACCGAGGTGGTAACCGGTATCGATATCGTCCGTGAGCAGTTCTTAATCGCCATGGGCGAACCCATCAGTTTTTCCCAGGAGCAGGTCGCCGAGCGCGGCTTTGCCATCGAGCTCCGGATCAATGCTGAAGACCCCAAAAACGACTTTCTGGCCAGCCCCGGGGTAATCCAGGTCTACCGGTCGTCCGCCGGCCACGGCGTTCGGCTCGACGGGGCCATCTATCAAGGGTACAAAATCACCCCGTATTATGACTCCATGATCGTCAAACTCACCGTTTACGGCTTCACCTGGCGGGAGGCGGTAGACCGGATGGCCCGGGCCCTCAACGGATTTCTTATCATCGGGGTCAAGACTACCATCCCGTATTTCCAGCAAATTGTCAAAGAGCCGGATTTTATCCGGATGAAGCTCGACACCGCTTATATCGATGACCATCCCCAACTCATGGATTACCGAGAGCAGGAACGGGAGGTGGAGAAATTGGCCCGCCTCATTGCCGAAATCAATGCCCATGAAAAGAATCCTTATACACAGTAAGACCAGGGTAGAGCCGGGAGTGATCTACCCGGGGACCACGTTTTATATGCGTCATGCATCGAACTTTGGCCAACCCGTAACTTAGGAGAAAGAAGTAGAGCGGGCGTCTCGCCCGCCAGTTTGGGAGCCGAATGGCGGCGGCCACAGGCCGCCCTATAACCTTGAACTTTGAACCTTGAACTGGCCACTGACTACTGGCAACTGTTTCACCAGGGGAAAGCACCATGCAAGGACGAATTATTCGGGGAATGAGCCCCACCGAGATACTCAGCAGGCTGCGGGAATCCGAGGGGTACTACCTGTGCAACAACGAGCGGGATGTGTCGCAATCGGACTTCAAAAACCGGCTTATGCCCATGACCACGGTGCGGGTGGCGCCATTTCGGGAGGCCGCGGGGTTTTTTTCGGTGGAGGTGAGCGGCGGCGCTTCCGTCCACGTGGACCTGATGCGCAAACAGGTGAACCCCTTCGAACGGCTGCGGATCGCCCGGAAGGCCATGCCTCGGACCCTGCTCCAGACCGTGTGCCGGGGCTCCAGCCTGTTCGGCTACCGGCACTATCCCGAAAACGTGATCCGGTTGACGGTGCGGGAGTTCGCCCGGTACGTGGATGTCTGGCGGGTCTATGATTTCCTCAATCATGTGCCCAACCTGGTCCCGGTTATGGAAGAGGTGCAGAAGGCGTCGCGGCTCCTTATGCCCAGCATCTGCTTTTCCACCGGGCCGGAGCACACCGACCGGTATTATGTGGACAAGGTCAAGGAGATTCTGGAGGTCACGGGGCCCGAGGTCATCATCTCCATCAAGAATTACGCCGGCCTGGGAACTCCCAAGCGCATCACCCAGTTGGTGGAGTCCATCGGTGCGGCTTTTCCGGGATTGGTGCTCCACTATCACGGCTGCAACACCGACGGCAACGACATCGGGCGCATGAGCGCCGCGGTCCTGGCGGGGGTGAAGATCGTGGACGTGGCGGACCACGGTTATGGGGCGATCTACGGGCAGGCCCCGGCCCTCACCTTAATCCAGGCCCTGGACGACTACGGCAAGAGGGCCGTGGGGGTGGATATCCCCTCGCTCATCCAGGCATCGGATCTCCTGCGCCAGGAACGGAAGATCTACGAACCGTTCGAGAGCCCCTTCCGGGGGCACGATCCCACCGTGGCGGCCTACAAGCTCACCGGGGGGGCGGTGGGCAGTGCCTTTGAGCAGGCGGATAAAGGGGGGTTTCTGGAGCGTCTGCCGGAAATCCTCACGGAAATGGCCCGGGTGCAGGCGGAGTTGGGGAACTGGTGGTCGGTGACCCCGGGTTCCCAGATCATCTGGACCACCGCGGTCAACAACGTCCTCCATGGGCGCTATGAGCGGCCGTCCCTGGACCTCAAGAACATCCTGCTGGGACGCTATGGGCCCCTGCCGTTTTTTAAACCCGATGCCTGGATTTTCGAAAAGGTGTTGGAGTTTCAGCGCTACGACAGCAAAAAGTGGCCGGAAATCCTGGTGGCGGAGGGAGGAATTCAGAAGTCCGGCGACGCCGACCTGAAGATGGAGCGCCGGCGGCTGGAGGGTGAGTTGGACCGGCCGGTCTCGGATGAGGACCTGGTGCTCTACCTCCAGTTCCCCTTCGATGCCGTGTCGTTTTTCAAGTTTCAGGCCCGTTGCGGCAAGGCCTGGCTGCTGCCGCCGGAGGTCTGGTTCAGGCGCGGCGGCTTCAAGGACGGCGAGTGCATTACCTTTGCGGACGAATTCGGGGTGCCCCACCACATCGAGGTGATCTCCACCCGCCGGGAAGGGGCCAACGTTATCACCACCCTGATGGTGGATCACAGTTTTCAAACCTTCAGCGTCCAGGTGGAAGACCCCCATAAGGCTCAGGCCGCCGGGTGAAGCCATCCCGGAATTGCTTGCGGTATTCCGGCCGCCCGGACGCGCCGGTCCGCCCCGGCGCCAGACGATTTGATCGCAACTGGGGAGAAGATACAGCAAAATTGCTTTTCTTTAAAGGGTTTCCTGATGTTATGCCGCCTATCAGGACAGTCATTTTAATGGAATTTACCTTTTGATCTTTGCTTTTGATTACCCTATACTGGGCGCATCCAACTGAGGTTGGGTCAGGATTTAAGGGATACTGTCCGCCTGGCGAACAGCCGGCGGCGCCGCATATTTCTTTCTAAGGAGTGCTCCGTGACGTCTCCGCGTGTTCGAAGGTCCTTCCGGATATTTGCCCCCTTGATGCCGACCGCCCTGGCTGTGGCGCTCGTCCTGACAGGCTTTACGATTGACCGGCCCTTTGAGCTGGCGGCGGCCGAAACCGCCAAAAGCGAAGCCGGCGC
>Ga0351865_10080_pt1 | contig 35254 bp, 26 predicted proteins | sample TotcelFGM3001L10_FD_206780 | JGI IMG/M metagenome (GOLD analysis project Ga0351865, IMG submission 206780) | Enriched cells from coal bed in the Powder River Basin, Montana, United States - Total cells FGM rep2 HSBNCT.FGM.300.1.L10 ... | reverse complement strand
AGCATTGTCAAGTATTTTTAGTGGCTTATGGAGGCATGGGTTGGCACTACATTTTGGGCGTTCTCCCCAATGCCACCTAAGAATTTCAATGAGTTATACTTCTATCTGGGATAGCAACTGTCGAAAATGCATCTGACGGACTCGGGCAGTTAAGCGGCTAGACCAAAAACCTCATGACCGGAACTATTTTCCATCCCCGACAAACTTTTCTTGAAAATGACCCGTTTAAGGACTATAATTGGTCATATCTTGAAGGACTTGAAAGAGGGGAAGGATTATGAAACTGTCCATCCAAATCAAGCCGATCAGCTATCTCAAGGCGCATGCCGCAGAGATCGTGCGCAACCTGGGGAAACAAGGGGGCTTCTTGGTCATCACCCAGAATGGTGAGGCCAAGGTGGTCATGCAGGACATTGAAAGTTACGAGCAGACGCAGGAGACCATGGCGTTGCTGAAAATATTGGCGCTTGGCGCTCGTCAGATCGAAGAAAGCAAGGTTCAACCAGCCGCCGATGTCATCAAGCGGCTGCGGGAGCGGCGAGAAGCTCGCTGATGTCCTTCTCGGTACTCTTGACCGATGACGCGGCCCATGACCTGGAGGATTTATGCGATTACATCGACCGGCACGATGTTCCGGGTAAGGCGGATTACGTACTTGAGCAGATTGAAAAGGCATGCAGTAGCCTGTCCGAAAAACCTCACCGCGGAGCTTACCCCAAGGAATTACTATCTATAGGGGTTAGGGAGTACCGCGAGATCTTCTTCAGACCCTACCGCATCATTTACCGGGTCATCGAGAATAACGTCTATGTGCTTCTGATTGCCGACGGGCGTCGAGATATGCAGACTCTGTTGCAACGACGCTTGCTGGCATAACCCCTACCGTTTCTATTCCAGCCTGTGTATTCCGCTCAAACTCATCTTCGACAGCAAAAGGCCATTTTCGCCGTTTGATCGGATGTTCCATTTTAAGGTGCTGAAAAATATTCTATAACCTATTGATATACAAATAAAAATTAGTTACTTGACAGTTTTTTTTCTGGTGGCTACATGGGTTTTCCTCAGGGGCAGGGTGTCCGGCAATTTTACCTGGGCGGCGGCCAACAACTCCTGGTTGAGGCCGGTGGGCTGGGGGACTTTCTGGCAGGTGACGTTGGCGATGGCCAGTTCGATGCCCCGCACCGAACCCAGTTCATCCAGGGCCTCGCTGACGGTGGTATCGAGATGCCGCCAATAATGGGCCAGCTCCCGCTCCAGCAGGTAGGCCAACATCACCGCGAAGACGTGGCCCCGGGGGCTGGCCTCGGTCTGCACAAAGGTGGGGCGAATTTCCAGGTGGCCGCTTTTAAAGGTGCGAAAGGCGCCTTCCACCTGGGCCAGGTCTTTGTAGCGCTGATGAATGGCGGCCGCGGTGGCGGTATCCCCCGGCACCTCGCTTTTGATCACGTAACAGCCATCCAGTTGGGTTTCCCGCGCCCAGGCTTCCGGATCAATTTCCAGGGCCAGGGTGCGTTCGCTGAGTGTTACTTTAGCCCATTGGTCAATTTTAAGTAACTTTGCATAGTCAACCAATCTGTTTCTGGCGATCTCAGGGTGGGCCCGGGGGTGTTCATCAAGATAACGTTGTTTATCTGACATACGTAACTTTAGAGCCGACAACTTATTCTGGCGATTGGCGGCCAACTCCGACACCCGCTGGGGATTACGCCGCAAGATATAGCGGGTATTATCAATTACTACTTCAGCCAGTTCACTTTCAAAAAGATGCATTTGAAAAGCGCCGGTTTTGAGCAGTTGGCGAATCTGCGCTTTGGTAATCGCGGTAATATAGTGAAACTCATGTTCTTTAAGGGCCTGTAATTGCGGCAGCTTTAACATGCCGCGGTCGCCCACCAGGGTGACCTTGCCGACCCCAAAGCCCTGGGCCAGGGTGCGAATCTGTTCGGTAACGGTTTTGGGGTCAGAGGTGTTGCCGGCAAACACCCGCACTGCCACCGGCGCCCCTTCGGGACCGGTGAGCAGTCCGATCACCAGCTGCTGCTTGCCTTTTTTGCCGTCCCGGTTGTAACCGAAAGCGGCCAAGACGTTGTTGACACCTTCCAAGTAGGAACTGGTGACATCATAAAGAAACAATTGCGGCGCGGCGTCGCCGTAACTCCTCCTGAAGAGACGTTGTTCAATGGCCTCCTGGTGTTGGGCCAGCCAGGCCAGGTTCTGATAAAGATGCTCCTCGTGGAAGGGGTCCAGGCCCAGGAGGTCAGCGGCGGCGTGGCTTTCGGCCAATCTGACGGCGCTCAGGCGGGAGCCCTGGTCCATCAGCCGGGCAAAGACCTGCCACAGGGCCAGCTTGCCGGGGCGCTGGGACCCCAGGGCCTGGGCCAGCCCCAGACGCCGGGCCACCACCAGTAAACAGCAGACCGCCCCGATATGGAGCAGTCGAACTGAGGCTGTTCTACCCCAGGTGCGACTTCATGCCCCGGTTTTTCTGCTCCTTCAGGCGTTTGATGAATTTCTTCATGAGGCGCAAAGCCTCTCCCCCGTCGCCGTCCAGCACGGCGCTCTGCATCTGCTGAAATTCTTCCGGGGCAATGGTCAGAATCTCGGGAGTCCCCTTTTTCTCCGGTGACATCTTCATCCCTCCGCAGAAATAAATTGCCGCAGCATCCGCAAGTGCTGGCCGGGGGCGGCAATGAACCTCACCACCGGCCCCTATCTTGAATTAACCAAGGACTTCGGCGAACTTCCTTTCCACGCAACGTGGTTATTCCCCGAAGGGATTAACCAGATGCACCGGCACCGGAGAAGTGCGAATGACTTTTTCCGTGACGCTGCCGAAGAGCGGACTTTTCTTTTCCATTTTGTCATGGCTGAGGCCATGGGTGGTAATGACCACCAGATCGGCCTTTTCGGCTTTGACCGCCTTGAGAATTTCGTTGGCGGCGTCGCCCTGGACCAGCCGTATCTCCATATTCGGGCAGGATTTCAGTTCGGTCTCACAGAGGTGTTGCATCTTGCTCTTGGCCTGTTTCAGCTCCCACTCCTGAAAATGCTGGAGATGATGCTCGCCCGGTTCATGAGCATAGCCGCCAAACATGCAAGTCAAGTCCGTGCCCACATACAACATAACGATTTTCGCCTGGTACTTTTCCGCCAGCGACACCACGTGTTTGGCGGATTTCAGCGAGTTCTTGGATAAATCGGTGGGCCAGAGGATTGTTCGGATCAGGGGGAACCTCCTGATTTATTGCATCGACCCTTTTCCGCATCGATCCGGCCGGTGAAAAACTCCGGCCTCCTCTTAGCCGTCACTTTCCCGAGAGTGAACCGAAGAATCGGAAACCCGGTGGTCCACCTGCGAATCCGTCGGAACCTGTAACTGGGGGCTGCTCGACCGCAGCCCCTGGGCTCCGCCTCAGCAGCCGTAAATAAAGAAAAGTCCCCCGAGACACATGCATAAGGCCAATTTTTTCATCATTTTTCTCTCCTTTTATAAGATGGCAGATGGATTGCACCAATATCGAGCCTCTTTGATAGCATGCCTTATCCCGTTCCTCTCCGGTCAGATCTATCGGCAGTCGCATGTCCTCGTCTCCGGCTCTCCGGGTTGGGCATAGGCGTTATCTAAAGCCGGCGCACCGCCTCTTTGACCCGGTCAATTTCGTCCCGTTTGAGATTCATGTCCTTATTTTTGTCAATATCCAGATCGGTGATCACCAGGTAGGCCCGCAACGGCACCTCCGCCTGCTCCAGTACGCCTTTGGCGCAGCCGACCTCGCAGCCGTCGATGACCACCAGTTCGGTGATATCTCTGGCCGATTGGACAAAGCCGCTCAAATGCGCCCCCACTCCGGCTAGGCAAGAAAGCTTGCCGAAACCTTCCTGGGTCAACTCAATTGCGGCTTGGTTGGATAATTGCCCGACGTTGGAGCCTCCGGAGCAAGCCAGAATCATGGTAATGACCTTGGGCTGGCAACAATCCTGAGACATATGAGCACTTCTCCCTATCGTTATGATTTATTCAGAGGAAGAAAAAAACCTTCCCTAATATTATAGATAACTTTATATCCGGTTAACTGAATATAATCAAGAAAATTTCACGGGACCCATGCCATTTTTGATATCCATTATTACATGGAATAGTATAATAACCTATTATGACGAGACTAGATAAGACACCCCGAGAAGAATTCTGTCCCCCAAAACCCACCTTAGAGGAACGCACCCTGCTGGCTCCTCAAGATGCCACCGAACTCGCTGGGCTCTTCAAGGTCTTGGCAAACGACACGCGTTTAAAGATCCTGTACGTCCTGACCAAGGCTCAGGAGCTGAGGGTGACCGAACTGGCGATTTTAGTGGGCATGAAGCCCCAGGCCGTGTCCAACCAACTGCAGATGCTGGCGCACCGGGGCATCCTGGGCTGTCGGCGTGAGGGCGTCCACATCATCTACCGTATCCTGGACCCCTGTGTGGTTCGCCTTCTGGATTATGGTCTGTGCCTGAACGAAGATGCCAAGGCGAGGAAGTCATGACCCAGTCAAAGCATGAACCGGAAGCCTTGAAAGAAGCCCGCTCCCTGATAGAGAAGGCAGTTGCCAGCCGCAAGTGTCTGGCCTGCGGCTGTTTCCGCCAGATGCTCACGATTCTCGAACAGGCTGCTGCCAGTAAAAGCTTGTTAAACAGCCTTAGTGGTGTTCGACAGAAGGCCAAGAGCCTGCTTGTGGAGCAGGAATACGATTGTTTCGGCTGTGAGGTTTGTTATCCCCCGTTGGTGTTTAATTCTCTCAGCCCGGCTTTGGGGGAAGATTTCGCGGAGTTAGAGGTTTGTCCTGCCGAACCGGTGGCGGAGCGCCAAGGTTGGCCGCCTCTGCCGGGAAACTATCGGGTACTTCGGTATCAGGCGCCGGCGGCGGTGTGCACCCTTATGGACGACGGCTTAGCAGCTGCGGTGGGGGAAGTATATGAACCAGGACTCTCCATAGTAGGAACCCTCCAAACGGAAAATTTAGGGATTGAGAGATTGATCCAAAACGTCCTGGCCAACCCCCACCTGCGTTTTCTCATTCTCTGCGGCGCCGATTCGGAGCAGGTGGTGGGACATCGGCCAGGCCAGTCCTTGCTGGCTTTGTGGCGCCATGGAGTAAATGAGCAGGGCCGCATCATTGAGGCCCAGGGAAGGCGCCCGCTTTTAAAGAATATCAGCCCGGAGATGATTGCCCACTTTCGCCGGACCGTGGAAGTGCTCGACCTTATCGGCCGCGTGGATCCCGGCGGGGTCATAGCCGCGATCCGGGCTTGCACCGCCCGAAATCCTGGATTGGCCGCGCCATTTTGGGCGCAAAAGGTGGTTGAGCCGATTAAAGGGTATCTGCCTGCCAGGATGGTTAATGATCCCGCCGGATACTTCGTGGTTTATGTCGATCGCCACCGGGGTATCCTTTCCCTGGAACACTACGATAACAACGGCGTCCTCAATGCGGTGATCGAGGCCGATCAGGCCGCCAGCCTCTATATCCCAGCCATTGAGATGGGCCTGATTTCCCGCCTTGATCATGCCGCCTACTTGGGCCAGGAGTTGGCCCGGGCCGAAGAAGCCTTGCGAACCGGCGCTCCTTACATCCAGGATGCCGCGCCGGAGGGGGAGGTGCTCCTGAGTCAGTCTACCGCGCCTTGCGGAACGTCATGCCGGGAGAGCGAAGCCTGAGGCACGGGCTGACCGGCAGCCGGTTGGCTGCTATCGCAAGGAAAAAAATCAGACTTTACCGCCTTTCTCTGCAAAAAAAATCTTGCTAAATTTTAGGATATTGCCATATAGTAATCTGACAATTTATCAATCAGCTTTTGGAATGCTTATTCGGGGAAATCGCCTGAAAACCCTCCTCAAATCGTTGAAGGCCCTGGCCGACGGTAACCGTCTGCGCATCCTGCGGCTCCTGATGGACCGGCCGCGCTGCGTCTGCGAACTTCAGGCAGCCCTGGGGATTGCCCAGCCCACCGTCTCCAAGCACTTGAGCATCCTGGAAGAAGCGGGGTGGGTGGATAAACAGCGCCAGGGGAAAAATTTTATTTTTTATCAACTTATCGATGGGTTAGCCCCGGAAGATCACCGTGCCGCGCTGCTGTCCCTGCTAAGTCGTTTGCTGCTCGAAGACCCCGAACTGGCCGCCCTCAGCCGCCTGGCGCAGGATCTCAACCCCCAGGAGATTCTCAAAAAGACGGGGAGTCCACCGTCCGGCCTCTGCCGGGAGTGCGGCGCCGAAATTACCCAGAATGAGCGTTAAGAGAAAACAAAATACTCCTTGAGGTGAGGTGCTATCATGTTCATGTCTCGCGGCAACTGCGGAATCTGCGTGTTGGCCTTGGCTCTGGCCCTGACCCTGATGGGCGCTGGCTGGGCCCAAACCGCCAAACCCACTTTTTCACCTGACCATGCCATCCTCTATAAGCGGGCGGTTGGTCTCCTGGACCAAGCCGAACAGAAATTAAAGGCCGGTGATCTTGCCGCGGCTAAGTCACTGGTAAAACAGTCAAATTCATTATTTACGCTCCTGCAGAAAGAATACGCCTCGATGCTGGCAGAGCGCGAACTGTCCCCCCAGGAGGATGAGCAACTGGCTATCAACCAAAAGCTGGCCGACGACACCCACGCCCAGGCGGATCGCTTGATGGCCACCGCCGCCGCCCAGGACAAGAAAGCTCAGGAGCTTGAGGCGCAGAGACAAGAGGCGGACTCCAAAGCATCCTATCGGCAGTCCAGGGACGGGTACAATCGGGCCCAAAATCTCTATGTCAGGTCGGAACTTCACGCCCTGCGTAATCAGCAGAGGATATTTCGCTTCCTGGCGCCATGATTTGGTCAGGTGGCATAGACTTATACAAACCTTTGCCTATCATTTAACCAGGAATCAATTGATTGAGGTATGGTCCAAGCAGGCGCTAAACCCCAGAAATCCTAGCTGGAAAGTCGGGTGGCCCCATTTATATCTTGGATAGATGGGCTGGAATTCCAAGGTAGAGGATTTGCCCTCCGGCAAGTTGACGGTCACCGTTTTGGTGTAATTCTCCTCGGGCACGCCAAAAAATATGCTGTGCGCTCCGGCATGCAGCCGAATCTTTTTCTCCAGCACATATCTCATGCCTTCCCCCTCCTCAGGGAAGTGACGGCCCTTTCCTACCGGGAGGTTCTCCCGTTGGCCGGGCACCTCCCAGGTGACCGCCTGGCCGCCAATATTCACGACGAAGCGGTAGAAGGGGCGGCCATGGGGGGAGTCTCCAGACTCCAACAAGGCGCCCTCTCCAGACAAATGGGTTTTGAAGGAAGCCTTGACGACCACATCGGCAAAACCGGGGGGAGGCCCATCAGCGGTAGTCACCTCCTGAAATTTGCCCTTTCGCTCGGTTATGGATTCAGTCCGAATCTGTTCCCGACCGGCGCCGCAATTTGCTAAACAGACCGCCAGGGAAAGCGTCATAACCAGGTGCACCATGTTCTTCATGGTATTTCTCCTTGACGCCGTGAGGTCGGCGCCGCTTGCTTTGACCGGGTTCATCCCGGAATTTTCTCTCATGATTCCGTCTCCGGCTCGGCGAACCATCGGTAGAGCACCGGCAGGACCACCAGGGTGAGCAGGGTGGCGCTAAACAAACCGCCAACCACGACCACCGCCAGGGGCCGCTGCACCTCCGAGCCCGGCCCGCTGGCAAACAGGAGCGGGGTGAGACCCAGTATGGCCACCAGGGCCGTCATGAGCACGGGCCGGAGGCGGCGTTCGCAACCCTGGCGTACTGATTCTTCTATGGGTAACCCCGTGTCTCGCAATTGATTGATTTGCGAGACCAGCACCACGCCGTTGAGCACCGCCACCCCGAAGAGGGCGATGAAGCCCACTGCGGCGGGGACGCTCAGATAGAGGCCGGTGCATAAGAGGCCCAGAATGCCGCCGATCAAGGCCAGGGGCAGATTGAGCATGATGAGGCTGGCGTACCGGAGCGAGCCGAAGGTCAGGAAGAGCAGGAGATAGACCAGGGCCAGGGTGACGGGCACGATGAGCAGGAGGCGCTGCATGGCCCGTTCCTGGTTCTCGAAAGTGCCGCCCCAGGTGGCGTAGTAGCCCGGCGGCAGGGCCAGGCGGGAACCCAGCAATTTTTGGCCGTCGGCCACCACGCTGCCGATGTCCCGGCCTTTGATGTTGAACTCCACCACGATGCGGCGGCGGGCATTGTCCCGGCTGATCTGCAGCGGCCCTTCGGTCTCGATGATCTCGGCCAACTCCGATAAGGGCACGGACCCTCCCCCCGGGGTCGCCACCAGGATGTTGCCGATGGCCTCAGTGCTGTTGCGCCGCTCTTCCGGGTAGCGCACCACCACCTCGACGCGCATCTGGCCCTCGATGATCTCCGTGGCCGCCTTGCCGCCCACCGCGGTTTCAATGACCTCCTGCACCTCGGCCACGGTGAGGCCGTAGCGGGCCAGCCGGGCCCGGTCGATCTTGAGGTTGAGATTCGGCATGCCGGCCACCTGCTCGGCCCGCAGATCGGTAACCCCGGGCACCGTCCGTAGAAGGGCGGCCGCCTCTTCGGCCTTGGCCCGGAGCAGGTGCATGTCATCCCCGAAGATCTTCACCCCCACCTGGGACTTGACCCCGGAAACCAGGTGGTCCACCCGGTGGGCGATGGGCTGGGAGAAGTTATAGGCCACGCCGGGAATCTTCTCCAGTTCCACCCGCATCTTGGCGATCAGCTCCTCGATGGTGCGGGCGCTGCGCCACTGACTCCGGGGCTTGAGGACCACGATGGGCTCGCTGGACTCCACCCCGTGGGATTCGGTGGCGATCTCGGCGGCGCCGATCTTGGAGACCACGGATTCCACTTCGGGAAATTTCAAGAGGGCCTGCTGCATCTGGCGCTCCATCTCCACCGACTGGGACAGGGAGACCGACGGCAACCGGATGGTGATATTGGTGACATAGCCCTCATCCAGGCGGGGGATGAACTCGGTGCCCAGAAACGGGACCGCTGCTAAAGAAAGCGCTAAGAGGCCCCCGGCACTCAGGAGCACGATCTTACGGTTGTCAAGGGCCAGGGCCAGAATCGGACGATAAACCCGCTGGGCTCCCCGCACCAGGAAACTGACGCGCTCCGGCGCGGCTTTAAGCACATACGAGCACAGGGATGGGATCGCCACAATGGAAAGCACCAGGGAGGCCAAAAGCGCCATGACCACGGTGAAGGCCAGGGGAGCGAACATTTTCCCCTCCATGCCTTGCAGGGTCATGATGGGCAGAAAGGTCAAGGCGATAATCAGCTCCCCGAAGAGGCTGGGTTTCCGCACCTCCAGGACGGCGTTGAGCACCGTGCGGCCGAAGTTCTGCCCCGGCTCCATCTCCCCTAAGTGATGCATGACGTTTTCCACCTGGATGATGGCGCTGTCCACGATCATGCCGATGGAAATGGCCAGCCCCCCCAGGCTCATGAGGTTGGCGGACAAATCCACCTGCCGCATGGCGATGAAGGTGGCCAGGGCCACCAGGGGCAAGGTGAGGGCGATGACCAAGGCCCCCCGGAGACTGCGCAGAAACAGGTAAACCACCAGGATTACCAGGAGGACGCCCTCGGCGATGGCCCGGCCGACGGTGTTGATGCAGTCCCGGACCAGGCCGGTGCGGTCGTAGAAGGCCTTGAGCGTCACCCCCTTGGGCAGGATGCCGCCGGCGTTCAATTGGGCGACCTTTTCCTTGACCGCACCCACCACCTCCCGGCCGCTGCCGCCCCGGATCATCAAGACGATGCCGGCCACGGCCTCCCATTTGCCGTTCGCCAGGACCGCGCCCCAGCGGCTGGCCGGACCTTCGCTCACGGTGGCCACGTCCTTGACCAGCACCGGAGTGCCGTTCACTGCTTTCAGCACCACCGCTTCGATGTCCTGGATGGTCTGCATCAAACCCAGGCCTCGCACCAGGGCCTGCTCGCTCCCCTTCTCCAGGACGTTGCCGCCGGCGTTGGCATTGCTGGCAGCCAGGGCGCCAAAGACTTGTTTGAGACTGAGATCGAATTTCCGCAGCCGGTCAGGGTCCACCTGGACCTGGTATTGTTTGACAAAGCCGCCGAAGGAGTTGATGTCGGTGACCCCGGGCACGGTTTTCAAAAAAGGCCGGACAATGGCGTCCTGGATGGTGCGCAGGCGTATAAGACGGGCGGTTTCCTCGCCCGGGGAGGCCGACGGCGGCGCGTTCTCTTCCTCCAGGGTGTACTGGTAAATTTCGCTCAGGCCGGTAGCGATAGGTCCCAGGACCGGGTCCGAGCCTTGGGGCAATTTCTCCTTGGCCGCGATGAGGCGCTCCAAAACCAGTTGCCGGGCGAAGTAGAGGTCCACGTGGTCGGCGAAGACCACGGTAATCAGCGAAAACCCGAAGCGGGAAACGGAGCGGAGTTCGGTCATATCCGGCAGCCCCGCCAACTGCACCTCGATGGGAAAGGTGACCTGCTGTTCCACTTCTTCCGGGGACATGCCGGGCCAGGTGGTATAGATTTGCACCTGGACGTTGGTAACGTCCGGGAAGGCGTCCACCTGGAGCTTTAAGGACGCGTAAGCACCATAGGCCACCAGTCCCGCCAGGGCGATGAGGACCAGGAAGCGATGCCGCAGGCAGCTTTGAATGATTCGTTCAATCATCTGCAGTCTCCTTGCCGCCCGGTTTAGTGAGCATGTCCATCCCCACCGCCGAGGCCGCCCCGGCTGACGCCCTTTTCCAGTTCGGATTTAAGAGTGAAGCCTCCCTGCGCCACCACCGGCTCCTCCGCCTCCAGACCCTCCAGCACTTCCACGCGGCCCCCGCCCTTGGTGCCGGTCTTGATAAGGTGCTTCCGGTAAGTGCCGGGGGCCATTTCCACAAAGACAAAGAGCTCGCCGTTGGCCGCCAGGACGCCGGTTTCAGGAATGCTCAGGACAGTGCGCTGGCCTATCTTAACCGCGATGTTGGCGAACATGCCGGCCTTGAGGCGGCTGCCGGGATTATCCACCCTGATCCGGGCCCGGACGGTGCGGGTGGCCTTGTCCACCATGTCGGCCAGGAAATCTACCCGGCCCGGAAATTCCTCCCCGGGCAAGGAGCTGACAGTTATGGTGGCTTGGGAACCTGCGTTCACTGACGGCAGATCCTTCTCGGGGATCTGGACGAAGCACCAGAGAGCGGAAGTGTCGGCCACGGTAAAGAGGTCTTCGTCTTCCTTGACCATCAGGCCGGGGGTGACTTTACGGTCTACCACCCGGCCGGCGATGGGGGAGCGCAGGGCGACGCTGGCCCCGGACCGGGCGCCTTTGGGCACAGAGGCGGGCAGAGCGCCGCCGGCCCCCAGGAGACGGAGGCGGTTTTGGGCATAATCCAGATCGGCCCGCTCGACTTCCAGCCGGGCCTGGCGCTCCTGGAGTTCGGCCCGGCTGATGGCCTTGCCCTCATACAGCAGGCGGGCCCGGTCATAGGCCTTCTGGGCGGCGTTAAATTTAGCCGCGGCTTGCCGGGAGCCCATCTGGGCCTGACTCAGCTCAACGCTGTCGATGACCGCCAAAACCTCACCGGGTTTTACCACCTGCCCGTAGTCGGCGACGATCTGCACCACCCGTCCCGGCGCCCGGGAGTGGATTTTAGCCAGGCGCTCTTCGTTGAAGACCAGCTCCCCGGTGAATGACACCCGGTTGTCCAGGGGACCGAGACGCACCGGGGCGGTCTCGATTTTAGCCATATGCACCGCCTCCGGGGTCAACTTGACCTGACCGGGTACCGGCGTCTCGGGTTTTTTGGTATCGGCATGTTGGTCATGGTCGTGATCAGGTTTAGCCTGCGGCAACGCCTCCGGGGCCGGCTTTACCTGGCCGGACGGCGGCGTCTCGGGTTTTTTGGTTTCGGTATGTTGGGCATGATCGTGACCGGCATGTTGGTCATGTTCGCGCCCCTCGTGTACATACCACCACCCCAGGAGACCCGCGGCGCTCAGGATAACCACCGTAATCACCAGCCACCTGGTCCAGCTCAGACGCATCCGCATCACTTGACACCTCCACCGGCTAATCGCCAGAGTTCCACCCGGGCCAATTGGTAATCCAACATGGCCTTGTAGTAGTCCTGTTCCGTCCCCCGATAAACCCGGCGGGAATCCAGAAGTTCCAGCAGGCTGGTTTCGCCGTGCTCATAGCTGAACTGGGCCACCCGAAGCGATTCCGCCGCCTCTTTCAGGAGAGCGGTCTGGAAGGACTCCACCTGCCGGCGGGCCGTTGCATAGAGGCTGTATTGGGCAGCCAGCCTGGTTTCCAGGTCTTGTTTGAGCAGCCGGAGTTCGGAGTCGGCCTGGCTTTTGGCCGCGGCGGCCTTGGCGACTTCACCCTCCTTGCGGTTCCATAAGGGTAGCGGGATGGTGAGACCGCCGCCGGTGGCCTTGAGGTCAACATCCCGAACATGGAACGCCTTCACCGTCAAATCCGGCACCCAGGCCTGGCGCTCCGCCCCCAGGGCGCTCTCCGCCTGTTTTACCTGGGCTTCCTGGGTCGCCAGCAACGGATGGGAGGCAAAGGCCGCGTCCTGCCAGCGCTTCAGGGGCGCCACCGGCTCCAGGGCGGCAGCCTCGGCGGCCAGGGCGAAATCGGCGGGCAAGCCGCCGCCCAAGAATTGCTGCAAGACCTGCCGGTCTCCGGCCAGGGTGGTTTTGGCCTTGTCATATTCCCGTTCCAGAGAAAAAAACTCCACCCGGGCCTTGACCAGTTCAATGGGTCGGCTTTCTCCCAGGCGGACCCTTTTTTCAGCGATATCCAGAAGTTTTTTGGCCGACTCAAGATTTTCCGCGGCAATCTTCACCAAGTGCTCATCGGCCAGCACCCGGTAAAAGAATTCCCGGCACCGGGCCCGGACGTTGATCTGTTCCTGGGTGAACTTCTGGTTAACCGCGTCGATACCGAAGCGGGCGGACTCCTGCCTTTTCCCCCGGCGTCCCGGCCACTCGATGGTCTGGGACAGCGACAGGCTGTAGCCCGTGGCATAGGCGCCGCTTTCCAGGCCCTTTTGGCGGCTCACCGATCCTTCCGCCTCCGGGTTGGGGTATTGGCGGGCGATGCGCAGTTCCGCTTCACTCTTCTTGATCTCCGCCCCGGCAACTTGCAAAGCCGGATGCGTTTTCAAGGCCATCTCTTCCAGTTCCGGGAGAAAATAGGCCCGGAGTCCGGCCATAGCTCCGCCGGACCAAAGGAGGGCCGAACCAAGGACCACCCCCACAGCAATGCACTTGAGGTTCACCACACACCTCCGTTGCCACGCGCGTGACTACCGAAATTAATCTCAAAACAGTCATTCATGGGCCTGCGGCCTGCCCATAAATGATGAAAAGTCCGTGGGGCGGGCGTCTCGCCCGCTTTCCGCACAGGCGAGACGCCTGTGCCACCTGATTCTTAATTAACTTCTCAGGATAGATTAAAGGAGATGAAAGGGGCTAGGCCCGGGGGGGACGGAAAATGCTGAAGGCAATAATTTTTAGAGCAGGGTGCTTTTCGACGGCATGATAAGGTGAGACGTAGTTTCTGACTATCGGTGCGACGTCAGCCGCAAACAGGAAAGGCATCGAATGGGCACCGCAGCATTGGCTGTGGGCGCAATTCCCGGCGCAGCTATGGCCGCCGTCGGCATGGCAGATATGCACCATAGCCAACACCAGCACCGGCAGGAGGATGAGTCCTACCAGTAACATGCCCGGACTGCGGAACCTTCTCGATGATTTCACGTTATAATTTTAAACTTGTTATGGGCCTCTGTCAAACATATTTGGGGGTTCCGACAAACGCTTTGCACGGCCGTTTCTTGACTCCACCACATTTAATTGTTTTTAGAAAATGGATCTGCGTTTCAATAGATGAAAACCAAATGGGAAGTCTTCCGAGAATCCTTAGTCAATGAAAAGTCTGGTGCTCAGATACCTTGCCCCGGTGCTGGGGAGGATGGCCACGATCTGTTTGCCCCGGTTATCGGGGCGGCGGGCCAGGCTAAGCGCGGCCCACACTGCGGCCCCGGAGGAGATGCCGCAGAGGATGCCTTCCCGTTTGGCCACCGCTCTGGCGGTTTCCAGGGCGTCTTGGTCGGCTATGGGGATAACCTCGTCAATGATTGCCCGGTTCAACACCTGGGGAATGAACCCCGCCCCAATGCCCTGAATCAGATGGGGACCCGGGGGGCCGCCGGAGAGCACCGCGGTGGCCGCAGAAGCCGGCGTCCGCAAGGTTCGGATTACCGGCGGCGAGCCATTAGTGCGCCGGGGCCTGGTGGGTTTCCTTCAAAAACTTAACCGCCTTCCCGGCACCGACCAGGTCTGCCTCACCACCATTGGATATCGCCCGGCTGGCCCGGGAATATCCCTTGCAGGTGCGGTTCATTGAACTGATGCCCACGACCTCCCAACCTTGGTGGCAACGCCACTTCCTGTCCATTGCGGAAGTCCGCCGGCGGTTGGCGGTCCTGGGGCCCTTGGAGCCGTTGATCCGGGAAGCCACGGCCGGGCCGGCCCGGAATTTCCGAGTGCCGGGATTTCAGGGTGAACCGGGCTTCATCAGCCCCATGAGCGAGCACCATTGCCGCACCTGTAATACCAATGAGCGGTCGAACGACAATTTTTGTCATTCTGAGTGTAGCGAAGAATCTCTCCTTTATAGCTGTTGAGATTCTTCACTACGCTGCGCTCCGTTCAGAATGACATAAATATTCATTGTTTGTTGACTGCAACTTGGTACAACCGCCTGCGCCTTACGGCTGACGGTAAACTGAGACCCTGTCTCCTTACCGCTTCCGAGCTCGACCTTAAAGGGCACCTGCGTCTGGGCCTGGGGGATGATTTATAGGGTTACCTCTTCAGGAAGCCGTGGCGCTAAAAGCCGGAAAGGCAAGATTCTCCTTGGCCCATGCTCACCATCCCGGCCATTCCATGGTCAGCATCGGAGGCTGACTAATTATAGCGATTGCCAAAAGTTTTTTCCGATCCTTGAGATCCACAAATCCCACCTAACGTCAATACGGTTCACTTAAGCGGTTAAAGGAATGGGTGGGCAGTGCCCACCCTACGTTATGTCATTCTGAACGGAGCGTAGCGTAGTGAAGAATCTTTGTTTTTTCAAGAAGTTATAGATTCTTCGGTCGCCTTCGGCTCCCTCAGAATGACAAGGGAAATGACTTCCTTTCATCTCGGCACACCTAAGTGAACAGTATTGCCCCTAACCCCCCTTTAATAAAGGGTGGAACTATAAGGATTTGCTGATAAAGTCCCCCTTTGAAAAAGGGGGATTTCGGGGGACTTAAGAATCTCCAAGACGAAGAAATTTTTGGCAAACGCTATATCCGCGCTTTTGGTCCTATCTTCCCTCTTATCCCGGGGCCGGAGTCACCATTCCCCCTCTGCCTGACAACCTTTTTCCGGGATCGCATCAAAAATTACTTGACATAAGGCTGGAGCATGATGAAGGTTAATTTATTCTATTCTGGAAAGAAAGCTCGCCCTGGACCACTTGCCGCGCCATTTTTTGCACACCTGCCCCATGACGGCAACGGCAGCCAGGAGAGCAAACCCTGGGCCAAGGAGGCCAATCCTTTATTTCCCCGATACCCTACAAGGCAAGATATGGCGAGTCTTTCAATCGTTAGCCCGGCTACGGTCAAGCACAGGTTTGTGGTAAGCCTGCCAGGCTCATGAAATTGGGCTATCGTGCCAGACCCACCGATGCCGGGGTATGCTGCAAGGGGACAGGACTCTAATCTTTCTACCGGTTCATTGTACGCCAGCCTTGCCACCTGCGAGGAGTGATTTATGGGACAGGATAGGAAAGTTTCCGGGGGGACCTCAAAACTCCGGGAAAAAGCCGAAGCCCATCTGCAATCCAAGACACCGGGCGTTCCAGATTTTTCCCTGGATGAAATGAATGTCTTGATTCATGATTTGCAGGTGCATCAGATTGAACTGGAAATGCAAAACGATGCATTACGCCAGAGTCAAATATCGTTAGAAGAGGCCAATAGAAAATATAGCGACTTTTATGACTTCGCCCCGGTGGGCTTTCTGACCCTGAATGAATCCGGCCTGATCCGGGAGGTCAACCTGACCGCAGCCAGTCAATTGGGAGTAACCAGACGCCACCTGGTCGATAAGCCCTTCCGATTTTTCATTGAAGTTGAAGATAGGAAGCGCTTCCACCTCTACCTCAAGCGGGTTTTTCAGGAACCGGGGCCACAGCCCGGTGAAATAAAACTGCACCGGCCAGACGGAGGGGGTTTTTTTGCCCGCCTGAACAGCGTCGCGGTTACCGACGTCAGCGGCGCCAGGGTGTGCCGCACCTCCATCATCGACATCAGCGACCTGAAACAGGCGGAACAGAAGCTGCAAGCGAGTGAAAGGCTGTTTGCGTCCTTCGTGGGGCACCTGCCCAGCGTGGCCGTCATCCGTGATCTCGAAGGGCGCTACCTTTTTGCCAACGCCGCCTGGGAGCAGGCCTTTCAGAAAAGCCGGGCGGAATGGCTGGGAAAAACCTCTGAAGAACTTTGGCCACCCGAAGTTGCGGCAAAATTCAGGGAGCAGGACCGGTTAGTCATTGAGTCCGGGGAAGCGTTACAGACCATGGGCTCCCTGCGCCACTCCGACGGCTTGCATCAATGGATTTCCCACCGGTTTCCCATCGTCGATCAGGACGGGCATCCGGTGATGATCGGCGTTAATGCCATCGATGTCACCGAGTCCATGGCAACTAAGGCGCGGCTGGAGCAAATTCTGGACTCGGGTCCGGCGTCCATCTATACCTGTGACCCCGGGAGGGATCTTGCTCTCAGCTACATAAGTGAAAACATCAAAACGGTGGTAGGCTGGGAGGCCCGGGAATTTCTGGCCGATTCCCGCTTCTGGCTCCAGCACGTCCATCCCGAAGACCGGCCCCGGGTCAGCAAGCGCCTGGAATTCCCGTGGCCCCATGACCGCCAGACCTACGAATACCGCTTCCTGGCCAAGGATGGCGCCTACCGCTGGATACACGATGAAGTCAGGTTGGTGCGGGATGCTGACGGCAAGCCGCTGGAAATGGCGGGCCTCTGGGCGGACATTACCGACAGCAAGCGGATGGAAGAGGCGCTGCGGGTATCTCTGCGCTTCCTGGAACTTGTCCATAATGTTACGGAAATCGACTCCCTGTTGCCAGCTTTTATGTCTGAAATCAAGAACTACACCGGTTGCGAAGCAGTGGGCATCCGGGGGCTTGATGCCGCCGGCGCCATTCCTTACCAGGCCTATGACGGTTTCAATCGCCAATGCTTTCCATCGGCAAGCCCCTTATCCATTCGGACCGATCACTGCATGTGTACTAACGTCATCAAAGGTGATTGTAACCCCGAGTTGCCTTTTTATACTGCCGGCGGCTCTTTTTGGATGAACCACGCTACCCGATTCCTGGCTACGGCTTCGGAACAGGACCAGTGGCGTATCCGAGACGTCTGCAACCTCGAAGGCTATGAGTCCGTAGCCATGATTCCCATTCGCTGGGGAGACCAAATCCTGGGCTTGATTCATATTGCTGATCGGCGAGAGAACATGGTGCCCCTGGAGTTGGTGGAGATGTTGGAGAAGGCGGCGATGCAATTGGGGACGGCCTTCGAGCGGGTGAAAGCCGAGCAGGCGCTGCGGGAAAGTGAGGCGAACTACCGGCTGCTGGTCAATCAAATCCCGGCCGTGGTCTTTAAAGGATATCGGGATTGGAGCGTCGATTTCTTCGACCGGAAAATTGAACACCTCACCGGGTATTCCAAGTCAGAGTTTGACTCCCGGCAAATCACCTGGCTCGACCTGATCCTCCCGGCAGACCGGGGTATGGCCCGCGGGTTATTTAAACGAGCCCTCAAGACCGACAAATCCTACGTCCGGGAATATCGCATCCGGAAAAAAGACGGCGAGATTGCCTGGATTCAAGCCCGGGGGCAAATATTCACCGATGCCGCCGGTCAGGTTGATTATGTCAGCGGGGTATTCTTTGACATCACAGCGCGCAAGGAAGCGGAAACCATAATCCACCAAGAGCGTCAAAGGTTCTTTTCCCTCCTGGACATGCTGCCGGCCCTGGTCTGCCTCGTGGCGCCGGACTTTAGCGTGCCATTCGCCAACCGTCAATTCCGGGAGATCTCCGGAGACCCCCAGGGCAGCACCTGTCATGAACTTTCTTATGGCCGGCAAACGCCGTGTGATGACTGCAACATCGGGAAAATCCTGGAGACCCAGACGCCCGTGGAGTGGGAGCGAACCACCACCCAGGGCCGAACCTATCATGTCTACAATTATCCCTTTGCCGACATTGACGGCTCTCCCATGGTCCTGAAACTGGGGATAGACATCACCGAGCGCAAGACCCTGGAGGCCCAGCTCCTGCAGGCCCAGAAGATGGAAGCGGTAGGCCGGCTGGCCGGCGGCGTGGCCCACGACTTCAACAACCTGTTGATGGCCATCATGGGCTACAGCGAACTCATCCGGACCAACCTGGTTAAAGATGACCCCCTCTATAAGTACAGCGAAGACATCCTCAAGGCCACCGAACGGGCCGCATCCTTGACCCAACAGTTGCTGGCCTTCAGCCGCCAGCAGGTGATGCAGCCCCAGGTGCTCAATCTCAACCGGGTGGTGGGCGAACTGGAAAAGATGCTACGGCGTCTCATCGGGGAACACATCGAGATTGAAATCGTGTCAGGCCCCGATCTGGGTATGGTAAAAGCCGACCCCGGCCAGATCGGCCAGATCATCATGAACCTGGCGGTCAACGCCCGGGATGCCATGCCCACGGGCGGCCGGCTTATCTTGGCGACCGAGAACATCGAGTTTACCGCTACCCATAACTGCCGGTTTGAAAATATCCCGCCGGGACGCTACGTCCGGCTGACGGTGACCGACACCGGCAGCGGCATGGATGCGGAAACCCTGGCGCACATCTTTGAGCCGTTTTTCACCACCAAAGAGGTGGGCAAAGGCACCGGCCTGGGACTGCCCATGGTGTACGGGATTGTCAAGCAAAACGGCGGTTGCGTTGACGTGGAGAGCCAGCCCGGGCAAGGCGCCTCATTCAAAATCTTTCTGCCCCGCCTCGAGACGGCGGTTGAGACCCCCGGGGCCAGGGTTTCTCTGGCGGCCAAACTGGAAGGGTCCGAAACCATCCTGGTGGCGGAAGACGAAGACGCACTCCGGACTTTGCTGGTTCGGTTTTTTCGCCTCTATGGGTACAACGTCTTGGAGGCCCGGCACGGGGGCGAGGCCTTGTTGATCTGTGAGCGCCACCCGGGGCCCATTCACCTCATGATCACCGATGTGGTGATGCCCCAGATGAGCGGCAAGGAGTTGGCCGAGCGCCTGGCCCTCTTGCATCCGGAAATGGCAGTGTTCTTCATGTCGGGCTACACCGCCAACGACCTCACCGGGTACGGGGCGCCGGAATCAAATAGCCATTTCATTGCCAAACCTTTCCGGCCCATGGACCTGGTGAAAAAGGTGCGGGATTTCCTGGACGACGCCCGGAGGGGCTCGATTGATACCAATGGGGGTTCAAAAAGGTAGTTTCCCGTTGTAGGGTGCGTCTTATAGTGTTTGCCATAAATTCTTTCCCCTTAGAGGTTCTCAAATCCCCCTAAATCCAATACGGTTCACTTAAGCGGTTAAATGAATCGGTGGGCATTGCGCACCCGTTATGTCATTCTGAACGAAGCGAAGCGGAGTGAAGAATCTCTGGTTTTCCAGGAAGTTAGAGATTCTTCGGTCGCCTCCGGCTCCCTCAGAATGACAAGGAAAATGACTTCCTTTCATCTGGACACGCTTAAGTGAACAGCATTGCCCCTAAATCCCCCTTTTTCAAAGGGGGACTTTTCCTGCAATTCCTTGTAGTTTCCCCCCTTTATTAAAGGGGGGTTAGGGGGGATTTGGGGATATCAAGGATCGGAAAAAACCTTTGGCAATTACTATATATGAAAATAGTTCGGTGGGGCGGGCCTCCGTGCAGTGGGGCGGGCGTCCCCGCCCGCCAACCAATATGGCGGCCAGGGATGGCCGCCCCATCACCACCAGCCTTTTTTCATCATTTCGTTGTGTCCGCAAAGAAATGACCGTTAGTATGAGAAGCCTACCAATTGGTCCGCAGGCGGTATTTTTCGATCTTGTGGCTCAACGTCTTGCGGTTGATCCTGAGGATGCGGGCGGCTTCCTGGCGCCGGCCCTTGGTGCGGCGCAGGATGAATTGAATGTAGCGCTTTTCCAACTCCTCCAGGGAATAATTTTCATCCGAGAAGTCCTGAAACTCGCCCTGACGCTGGGAAATGAAGCTGGGCAAATGTTCCGGCTGGATAACCGCCCCGTCTTCCAGAATCACGATGCGCTCAATGGTGTGCTCCAGTTCCCGGACATTGCCCGGCCAGCCATAGTCTATGAACAATTTCAGGGCCTGGCTGGAGATGCCGGTAACTTCCCGGTGGCCTTTCTGGCTGTACTGGCGAAGAAAGTGATCCGCCAGCAGGGCGATGTCCCCGGTGCGTTCCCTCAGAGGCGGTAAGTGGATGGGGATGACGCTGAGCCGGTAAAAGAGGTCCTCCCGGAAGGCGCCCGTCTTGATGGCCTCCTTCAGGTCGCGGTTGGACGAGGCGATGATGCGGACATCCAGTTTAATGCGTTTCTGGCTCCCCACCTGCATGAACTCCCGCTCCTGGATCACGCGCAAAAGCTTGGCCTGAATATTCAGGCTCAGGTTGCTGATCTCGTCGAAGAAAAACGTCCCGTGATTGGCCAGTTCGAAGAGCCCATGTTTCGTCTGTAGGGCCCCGGTGAAAGAACCCTTGACGTGACCGAAAAGCTCGCTTTCCAACAAGGTTTCCACCAGGGCGGAGCAGTCCACCGGCACAAATTCCTGTCCGGCTCGGGGGCTGAGCAGGTGGATGGCCCGGGCCACCAGCTCTTTGCCGGTGCCGGATTCCCCGGTGAGCAGCACGGTGCTGTCGCTGGGCGCGGCCCGCTTGATCTTATCGAACACCCGGCGCATGGCGGGACTCTGGCCCAGAATAAAATCCAGGCCCAAGTCGCCGGCGGCTGCCGGTTCAGGCGCCGCCGGCCGGTTTTTCTGGGCCAGGTGGTCCAGGGCCTTCTGCACCACCGCTTCCAGTTCCTCGATCCTAAACGGTTTCACCAGGTAGTCCAGGGCCCCGAGCCTGATGCACTCCACCGCCCCGGCAATGGTGGGATAACCGGTAATCATGACGACTTCGGTGTCCGGAAAATCCTGACGGATATGTTTCAGCACCTGCACCCCGTCCATGTCCGGCAGCTTGATGTCCAGAAGGACGACGGCAAACCTTTGTCCGGCCAGTTGGGCCAGCGCCTGGGTGGCATCGGCGGCCGTGGCCACCGCCAGATCCTGCTGGGACAAAACCTGGGCGATGCCGGTCCGCACCACGGCTTCATCATCCACCACCAGGATCTGCCGGTTTACGTCACTCCTTGGCATCGGCGCCCTTTGCCGCACCCGCCGTGGGCAGCTTGACCCGGAAGGTGGCGCCCGTCCCGGCTTCGCTGTCCACCTCCACCGATCCCCGGTGGGCCTCGATAAGTCCTTTGACCAGCGCCAGGCCTAACCCGGTCCCGATCACCTGGCGGGTCTTGGGGCTCTTGACCCGGTAAAACTTGTCAAAAATTTTGGGGAGTTCCTCGGCCTCAATGCCGATGCCCTGGTCCTTCACCTCCACTTCCAGGTATTCCCCGCAGGAGAGGGCGGTAATCCTGACTTCGCCCCCATCCGGAGAGTAATTGACGGCGTTGCTCACCAGGTTGCCGAACACCTCCTCCATACTGCGGCGGTCGGCCTGGATGAGCGGCAAACCGTCGGGTAGGTCCAGCTTCAAGGTGACCTGCTGGCTGGCGGCCCGCTCCTTTAAGAGTTCCACCAGTTCGCCCAGAATTTCCCGCAAATCCAAAGGTACCTGCTCCATTTGCCCGTAACCCGCCTCCATCTTGGCCACGTCCAACAGGTCGTTGATCAGGTCGAGCAAACCCTGGATCTTGGCATGGGCCCGGCTGAGCAGCTCCCGCTGCTTGGCGGTCAGGTCCCCGGCCAACCCGTCCAGGATCACGGCATGCTGCTGCTTGATGGCGGCCAGGGGGGACCGGAGTTCATGGGACACCATGCGCACGAAATCGTTTTTCATTTCATCCACTTCTTTGAAGTGGGTGACGTCGTGGAAGACGGTGACCGTGCCCAGCACCTGGCTGTCCGGCCCGGAAAACGGGGCCGACAAGGCCCTGAGGTGAATGCGGTTTTGGCAGAGCTCCTGGGCGATAAACCGCGCCTCACTAGGGTTGCCGCCCGCCAGCAGGGACTCGATGGCCGCTTGAAAGTCGCGGTCGCCGACATAGGCCTGCACCGCTCCGGGGTGCGGCGGCGGCGTCTGAAGCCCCAAAAGCTGCATGAGGGTAGAGTTGCACAGCACCACCTCGCCCTCCCGGTTGGTCACCAGCACCCCGTCGGCCATGCAGTTGACGATGGTGTGCATCCGGCTCTGTTCCAAGGCTAGATTATAGAGGTTCCGGGCCTGTTCTTCCTGGAGCCGGCGGGTCTGCTGCTCCAGGAGCTGCTTCTCCAGGGCGCGTTTGATTACCATGCACAGGTGGTCGATGCTGAAGGGCTTGGTGACGAAGTCGTAAGCGCCCCTTTTCATACACTCCACCGCGTCGCTGACGGTGCCCAGCCCGGTCATGATGATCACCGGGATGTCCGGGTAGAGGACCGAGGTCTGCTCCAGGACCTCCAGGGCCCCCATCACCGGCATCTTCAGGTCGCAGAGGACCACGTTGGCCGGCTCAGCGGCCAGTTGGTCCAGGGCCTCCTGGCCGTTGGCGGCCGTGGTCACCCGGTAGCCCTCGCTGACCAACACCCGGCTGCACCCGAGACGCAGCACCTCTTCGTCGTCCACCACTAATATTTTGTATTGATCGTCCATAGTCGGTAACCTATGAGAACTCCAGGCCGGGCTTCTGTTCCCGGGCTTCCAGGGGCAGCCTGATGGTAAACGTGGTCCCTTCCCCCCGGGGGCTGTCGGCGGTAATCGTGCCCCCGTGCCGCTGAATCACCCCGTAAACAATGGAGAGACCCAGGCCCGTGCCTTTGCCCGGGGGTTTGGTGGTAAAAAAGGGCTCGAAGATCTTGTCCCGGATCTCCGGCGGAATCCCGCAACCGCTGTCGGTAAAGGTCAAAATAACCCCCTCTTCCTGGGGCGCGGGCCGGCTGGCAATGATGATCTGCCCCTGCCCGTTCATGGCGTCCGCGGCGTTGAGGAGCAGGTTGGTAAAAACCTGCTGCAACTGGCCCGGGTCCCCCACGATCTGAGGCAGAAACGGGTCAAGTTCCTGGATAACCTTGATGTTGTGGAAAAAGGCCTGGTGGCTGATGAGTTCCACGCACCGGCGGATGATGTCATTGACATCAAAGAGTTTTTGATCCCCCAAAGACTGGCGGCTGAAGTCCAGGAGCCGGTGGACAATCTGTTGGCAGCGCATCGTCTGGTTGATGATCACCTCGAGATTTTCCCGGTGGGCGGCATCGGCCGCCAGGTCCCGTTTCAATAGTTCGGCGTAAATCAGGATGCCGGCCAGGGGGTTGTTGATTTCATGGGCCACCCCGGCGGACATCCGGCCCAGGGAGGCGATCTTGTCGCTATGCACCAGTTGCGCCTGGGCCGCCTCTAATTCCTGGTGGACTCGAAGGATTTCCCGCAGGTCCGAAAAAATACCCACGCTGCCGACCTCTTGGCCCCGTTCCCGGATAATGGTGGCGGAAAAGTTGACCGGCACCGCCTCGCCATTTTTGTTGATAAAAGTCATCCGGGTAGTAGTCAACTTGTCCGGCGGTCCATACTCATCGCTGCGCATCCGCCGCATCATCTCGGCGGCCAACTCCACCGGATAGAACCGGCGGAAATTCTCCGCATTGCCGATCATCTCTTCGGCCGTGTAACCCAAAATCCGTTCCGCCCCCTGGTTGAAGATCAGGGGCACCCCCTTGGTATCCACCACCACAATGCCGTCCACCGAGTTCTGGATGATGTTGGTGAAAAAGGCATTGGTCTTCTGGAGTTCCCGTTCGATGAGAATGCGGCTGGTGAGGTCCCGCAGGTACAAACAGGTGATGATCTTGTCCCCCAGGCGGGAGACCGCCATGCAGGTTTCAAAGACCCGGGGGACGCGGGCTTCGTCGCCGGCCTGGTCCAGCATGCTGCAGAACTGGGTCTCCTGCTGGATATGCCCCTCGTCCACCAGGGCGGCCAGTTCCTGGGCCATGTGGAGATGCTGGGAGGTGAGGACCTCTCCCAAATGCATGCCGATGATCCGGCTCCGGGGAATATTCAGGATTTCCATCATTCGGGTGTTGGCAAAGATGATGCGATGGTTTTCATCCGCCATCAACAATCCTTCCCGGGTCAACTGGGTGAGGAGATCGAGCTTCTGTTCCGCTTCCACCACGGGGGTGATATCGCGCAAGGCCTCGAAGCCCCCGATAACCCGGCCGCCGGGATCGGTGATGATGGAGGCGGAGACGGTCACCGGCACCTCCCGGCCGTTGCGGGTCCGCACCACCCGCCGCTCCCCGGAGAAGGCCTTTTTGTGGAGCATAACCTGCTTAAGGACGCAATCGGAGGTAAAGCATTGAACGGTATTCAACAACTCCCCGCAGGTCATCCGGCCCACCACCTCGTCGCGGGTATAACCGGTGAGCTTCTCCATGTGCTCATTGAGGTGGGTGACCACCAGAAACGGGTCCACCATGAAGAAGGGCATGGGAAAATTTTCCAGGAGGCTCGACAGGGTCGCCATCTGCTGGGCCATCACCGGATGGGCCAGCAAACCGGCGGGCCCCCGGATAAGGATGAAACAGCCGGCCCTCCGGTTATCGGCGCCGCGGATAGGAGTGACGGTGAGGGTAAGGGGAGCGCCGGCGGGCCAGTGGGCCTTCAGCGCCATGGGAACTTCCCTGAGGCTCTCGCCTGGCTTGGGGCACCGCGGCGTACCCTCTCCGGCCCCGGCAAAGCGGGGAATTTCCCCGCAGAAGGGGCACGGCTCGCCGAGTCTCAGTATCTCGCCAAAGAGTTTCTGAGCCGCGCCGTTGAGAAAGACCACCTCCTGCTCGCTATTGGTAACCACCACCGCATCGGGGAAATCACCCAGGAGCGGACCCAGGCACGAAACCGGCACGTCGGCGCCCCCGGTTAAGGCCGGCGGGGTCTCGATGCGGCTCGGAGGAGCGTCATGCTCTGATTTCATGGCCCGATCCTGTCTTGAAAAGTTCCTGGCGATATGTAGGACAGCCGCCCCCGGCTGTCCCCGGCGCAGGCTGGAAAGCCCGCGCCACCGATCTTTTCATGCTTTACGGGTGGGCCAAAGGCCCATGAGCGACTGCTTCGAAAATTCTTCCGGTGGCACAGGCTTTCCAGCCTGTGCAGACCGGCTGGCGGGCGGGGACGCCCGCCCCACTGACCCTTTCATGCTTTACGGGTGGGCCGAAAGCCCATGAATGACTGTCTTGAAAAATCTTTGGTGGCACCGGTTTCTTACCGGTGCGGGTGCACAGGTTGAAAACCTGTGCCACCAGATTTTAATGTAGGGTGCGTCCTACGCACCAATTAATCAGCGGAATTGGCGGGCAGTGCCCGGCCTAACTATCTCTTCATCAATAGTGGCACAGGCCTCTGGCCTGTGGGAAACAGTGATGACCGTGTAGCTATTGGTGCGTAGGACGCACCCTTCGAAATATTTTAGAAAAACACTCCTCAGCGCCCGCTCGTTGCCGGGCCGCATTCCACCGGGGCGGCAAAGGTGTTCCCCAGGATCACCTGGGCCGCGGCCAGTTCGTGCTGGCGAATGATCAGCGAGATCGACGAGATGGTACAGCTCAGCGCCAGCAGTTTGATATGGGCCTTTTCCAGGGCCGCAACCAACGTATGAGCGATGCCGTAGCGGTCGCCGAAATGGGGGCCGTGGAGAAAAATCCCCGCCACCGGGGTGAGGCGCATGGGCCGGGGATCGGTCAGATGGTGTTTTAGAACCCGCCGGACTTCGTCCCCCTGGTCTCCTGCGCCGGGCTGGCGCCGGGCCGTGGAAAACGACAGGATGAATTCCTTGCCCCCGAGGCCCGGCAGGGCCACCAAAAACGGTATGGCCAGGCCCAGCTTGCCCATCTCCATCAGGGCGCCGGCAAACCCGGCCAGGATATCGCGGGTGGCGATGCTCATGCCCCAGAGGTCCAGGTCCGGCTGCGGGATAATCCAGTATACCTTGTTGACTTTCTCCTGATAGGTGGCCACCACCTTCTCCAGATATTCCTTGGGAGGGGCCTGGGCGGAAAAAAATTCCTCGGGGGAGCCGAAACCCGGAAAGGTGAAATGCTCGAACAACTGCTCCACCGCGGGCTTGATGCGGGACGACGACAGCACCGCGGAGATGGCGGAGGGGGAACTGGCCAGGCCGTGGATCACCACCCGGGCCCGGGCCAGGCTTTTGATGAACGTGCCTATGACCTCGGGGCGCTTGTCATGGGGGTAAACGGCCAGGATCGAGGCGCCCGGCTGCAAGGCCAGCGAGGCGGCGGGGTCGGCCCGGGAGCGCAGCAGGGTGAGGCTGGCCTCCCCATTGTGGCTGGCCGTGCACAGCACCTCGCGGTCGCCGGCCACGTGGGTCAAAAAGGTCAGGTTGAGGCGCTGCTGGGCCAGCGGCGCACACACCGCCGGCCCCAGGCGATTATCTTCCAACGGGGAGGAGGACGTAACACACGCGCCCTCCTCCAGGACTTTAAGGCCACCTATCCTGATCCGGTCGAATTTTTCCAAAGTTCGTCGGAGTCATGCCTTATGGTTAAAGTAATCTTTGTACCGCTTCCACCAGAGTGGCGGCATCCACGGGTTTGGGAATAAAATCTTCGGCCTCCACGCTCATCCCATCGGCATGGGTATAGGTGGTGGTAGGCACGGCCTCGCCCACCGCGGTGAGCAGAATGACCGGTATTTCTTTGGTCCACTTGTTGGATTTCAATTCCCTGCACAGCTCGTACCCATTCTTTCTGGGCATCATCACGTCCAGAATCAATACGTCCGGACGGCGCTTTTTAATGGCTTCCTCGCCTTCGATCCCGTCGTAGGCCTTCCCCACCTCAAAGCCCTTGGACTCCAACATCATGGATACGGTTTCCACCAGATCCGGATCGTCGTCGACGATCAGTACGTACTTTGCAGACATGAGACCTCCCCTTTCAAGATGATCGTACCGCCATTATGAACGCAAACTCGATAAATTACAAGGCTCATGAGGCCTCTTGCGGATTTGTCGATTTTTTACGGTCTGCCCGGCCTTAGGCCAACTGGGGTCTGGGAAAGAGACCGCCACGTTCCACGATTTCGCCGACTTTTTCTTCCCATTCGATGGCCATGATGTGGAAGCCCCGGACGCCTTCCACCTCCTTCAGTTCCTGGATCTGCTCCACCGCCAGGTTGATGCCTTCTTCGGCCTGCTTTTCCTTGGGGACGCCGCCGATGCGCCTGACGATGTCGTCGGGAACATCGATACCCGGGACCCGTTTCTGCATATACTTGGCCATGCCGACGTTTTTCATGGGGGTGATCCCGGCCAGGACGGCCACTTTTTCATGCAAACCCCGGTCCACCATCAGCTTCATGAACTCCTTGAAGGTGTCCATGTTGTAGATGCACTGGGTCTGGACGAATTGCACCCCGGCCGCCACTTTTTTGGCCAGGCGCGACACCCGCATGGCCACGTTGGGCCCGGCGAAGGGGTTGGCCGCGGCGCCGATGTACATCTGGGGGCGCACCGCAAATTCGAAGCCGCCCAGCAGCCGCCCTTCATCCCGCATCATCCTCACGGTCTGGATGAGTTGGACGGAATCCAGGTCAAAGACGTTGGCGCACTTGGGGTGATCCCCGAAGTGCTGGTGGTCACCGGTGAGACAGAGGATATTGTTGATGCCGAAAGAGGCGGCCCCCAGGATGTCGCTCTGGAGGGCGATGCGGTTCCGGTCCCTGGTCACCATCTGGAGACACGCCTCCAGCCCCATGAGCTTCAGGCGGATGCAGCAGGCCAGGCTACAGACCCGGCAGACCGACGTCTGGTTGTCGGTGACGTTGATGGCATCGACGTAATCCTTGATCAGGTTGCCCTTGTGCTCGATTACGGCGCCATCGGCGCTCCGGGGCGGACCGACCTCGGAAGTGACCGCAAGGTTGCCCGAGGCGATCATCTTCTGCAATTTGCTGGGAGTAGTCTCACTCATATCCGTAAATCCTCCCTGACGATGGTGCGCGGCCCGCCGTCCCGGGAAGTGCTCCAGTCTTTGGGATCCACGGGTTTTTCAAAGCGGTCCAGCTGCCCCAGGGTCTTCAGCCGCTCATAGATCAGCTCCCAGCCGCAGGGGATGTCTTTGTTGATTTCGCACTTGCCCTTGTCGGAGCCGCCGCAGGGGCCGTTGAGCATGCGCTTGGAACAACGGGCGATGGGGCAGACCCCGCCGGTCTCGGCCAGAATGCAGCGGCCGCAAGCCTGGCAGCGCTCGGAATAAACCCCCCGCTCCTCGTTGACCCCCATGAAACAGGTGTCCACCCCGGGATAGACGATCTTGTTGTTGTACATCTCGGCCAGGTACTGAACCCCGACGCCGCAGGCCAGGGAGATCACGGCGTCATAGATGTCCATCTTGTCGGAGAGTTGGGCCAGATATTCCTTTTCGCACTGCCGGGTCAGGCTGGTTTCGTCAATCTGGGCCTGTTTGCCGGCCTGAGTGAAGTAGAGCCTGAGGGCCGAAGCCAGCACCTTGGCTTCTTTCAAGCCGCCGGCCTCGCACACGGTGACGCAACCGTCGCAACCGGCAATCAGCACTTTGGTGAAGTCTTTGACCTGGTCGAGGACCTCTTCCAATGGTTTGGGCACTGCCTTAATCATGTGGTTACCTCCGCAATGGGCCCGGTGGCCTTGCATGTCGCAACTCTGATGGGACTGGGACCCAGTTCCATGATTTTTTCGGTGATCTCCCGGACGATCTCGGCAAACCGCCCTCCCATCCCGGAAGACAGGTTATACATCGCCAGCCGTTCCCCGCCGACGCCGACTTTGTCGAGAATCTCTTTCACCCGGTTGACCCGTTTTTTGGCGTAAAGATTGCCGGCGCTATAGTGGCAGTCCCCCTCCAGACAGCCCACCACAATGACCCCATCAGCCCCGTACTCAAAGGCCATCAGCAGGTGCATGACATCCACCTTGCCGGTACAGGGGACCTCGATGATGCGCACGTTGGGCGGGTACTGCAATCGCATCGAACCTGCCAGGTCCGCGGCGGAATACGCTCAGTAGTGGCAGCAAAACCCGACAATCTTCGGCTCAAACGGTTCCATCATCGGACTCCTCAGTATAAGGTTTTGATCTTGGCGCTGATCTGGTCGTCTTCATAATGGGCCACCTGGATCACCTTGGCCGGACATTCCGAGGCGCAGGTGCCGCAGCCCTGACACAGGGCCTCGTTGATCTCCGAAACGTTGTCCCGGTTGATCTGCGGCACACCGTAAGGGCAGGTCCGGACGCACACCAGGCAGGCGGCGCACCGGTCCGGTTCTACGTGGGCGGTGACCCCGCTGATGGTCTGGTTGACGTCCGCCAGAAACGCCCCGCCCCGGGCCGCCGCGGCCATGGCCTGGGCGATACTCTCGCCGATGAGCTTGGGCGAATGCGCCATGCCGCAAAGGAAGATGCCTTCCGAGGCGAAATCCACCGGCCTTAGCTTGGCGTGGGCCTCGATGAAAAACCCGCCGGCGTTCCGGGGGATTTTCAGGAGCGACGCCAATTCCTCGGTATCGGTAGCCCGGGCCCCGGCGCTCAACACCACCGCGTCCACCGCCATGCTCACCGGGCGGCCCAGCACGTGATCCACGAAGGTAACGCTCAACTGGCCATTGTCGTTGTTGACCTGGGGCAGATTATCCGGATCAAACCGGGAAAAGAGCACCCCCTGGTCCCGGGCCTCCCGGTAAAAATCCTCCATGAACCCGTAGGTGCGCATATCCCGGTAGAGGATGACCACGTCCATATCGGGGTTGAGTTCCTTGAGCTGAAGAGCGTACTTCACCGCCCCCTGGCAGCAGATGCGGCTGCAGTTGGGGTTCTCCTCATTCCGGGAGCCTACGCACTGCACCATCACCACCCGATCCCACTTGGCGGCTTCATCCTTGGTTTTATGGAGAAAATCGCCCAGTTCCAGCTGGGTCATCACCCGCTCGTGTTCCCCGTAGAGAAATTCCTTGGGGTGATACTCATGGGCGCCGGTGGCCACCACCGTGATCCCGTGGTCGATTTTCCGTTCGTACATGCCGGGCCCCACCAACACTTCCGTGGTGAAGTTGCCTTTGTAGCCACTAAACCCTACTACCAGGGCGCCAGTGAGGACCTGGATCTTGGCGTGGCCTTTGACCTGCTCAACCAGCCGGTCAAGGTAAGCCTGGACGTCCAGGCCCTCGATGGTCTTGTGGATCCGGCGGCCCATGCCGCCCAACTGCGGCTCCTTCTCCAGGAGGATGGTCTCGAATCCCTGGTCGCCCAGATTGAGGGCGGCGTTGAGGCCGGCGATGCCGCCGCCGATGACCAGGGCCCGCTGGTTGATGCTCAGAGGCTTCTCCGTCAACGGCTTGAGCAGGGAGGCCCGGGCCACCGCCATCCGCACCAGGTCTTTGGCCTTGTCCGTGGCCTTGTCGTGCTCCTTCATGTGCACCCAGGAATCCTGGTTGCGGATGTTGGCCATCTCGAACAGATACTTGTTCAGGCCGGCGTCGATCAAGGTCTCCCGGAACAGGGGCTCGTGGGTGATGGGGGTGCAGGCCGCCACCACCACCCGGTTGAGATTGTGTTCCTCGATAATCCGGGTCATATTGACCTGGGTGTCCTGGGAGCAGGTGAACAGGTTGTCTTCCACGTAGGCCACGTTGGGCAGCGTCCTGGAGTATTCCGAGAGGGCCGGCACGTCGACGATGCCGCCGATGTTGATGCCGCAGTTGCAGACGAACACCCCGATGCGCGGGGCGTCGTCCGGCTTGATGTCCTTAGGCGTGGGCGCCTGCCGGGTCTTGGTTTCGGTCCAGCGAACGTCCCCCAAAGAAGCGCTCACCGCCCCGGCCGCAGCCGAGGCCTGCATGACCGATTCGGGAATGTCTTTGGGACCCTGCATGGCTCCGCAAACATAAATGCCCGGACGGCTTGCCGTCACCGGGGCGAAGGGGGAGGTGGCCACAAAATCATGGGTGTTGGTGTCAATCTTGAGGGTCGCATTCAGTTCCCGGGCGCCCTGGCTCACCTCCATGCCCACGGACAAGACGACCAGGTTAAAGGTCTCGGTCTTCTCTTCACCGCTTTCATCCGCAAACCGAATGGCCAAATCGCCGTTGGGCAAAGGATCGATGCTGTGGATGCGGGACCGGATGAACCGTACCCCGTGTTCATCTTTGGCGCGGTTATAGTAGAGTTCGAAGTCCTTGCCGAAGGTCCGCATATCCATGAAGAAGATGGCGGTGTCCAGCGGATACGGGGCATGCTCCTTAGCGATCACCGCCTCCTTGATGGCGTACATGCAGCAGACCGAGGAGCAGTAGGTGTGGTATTTGACATCCCGGGAGCCCACGCATTGGAGCCAGGCGATCTTCTTGGGCTCGGCGTGGTCCGAGGGGCGGACCAGGTGGCCGCCGAAAGGCCCGGAGGCCGAGAGAATCCGCTCGAACTCCAGGGAGGTCACCACATTGGGCAGACTGGAGTAATGGTAGGTCTCGCACTTTGCGGGACTGAAGGCCTGAAATCCCGGCGACAGGATCACGGCCCCCACCTGCACCTCTTTGGTTTCGGCAACCATGCTGTGGTCGATGGCCCCGGCCTGGCAGGCGGCGACGCACTGCATACACTCGGAGCAGACCCCGCAGTTGAGGCATCTCGCCGCCTCGCGCTGGGCCTGTTCTTCGGTGTAACCCAGGGAAATTTCATCAAAACAGGCGCAGGTTTGCTCCGGCGGCAGGGCCGCCATCACCTCCCGGGGCTGGCCTTCCTCGTCTTTGGGAATCTCGGCCCAGCGCTTGTGGGCCTCCTCCCCGATGGCGCGGCCCTCAACCATGTCCACTCCCCGGAGATAGCGGTCGATGGACTCCGCGGCCTCGATGCCGCCGCCCACCGCCTCGATGGCGATCCAGGGTCCGGTGTGGACATCGCCGGCGGCAAAAACCCCGGGCCGGGAGGTCTCGTAGGTTGTTTCATTGACTTCAATGGTGCCCCAGCGGGACAGCTTGACGCCGCAGTCCGCCAGAGGCCCTTTCGCCGCTTCCTGGCCGATAGCCGGCACGATCATATCCACCGGCAGTTCGAACTCGGCCCCTTCGATGGGCACCGGCTTGCGCCGCCCGGAGGCGTCCGGTTCGCCTAACTCCATCTTCTGGCAGATGAGGCCGGTGACCTTGCCGTCGTGGCCGGTGACGGTTCTCACCGGCGCGGCCAGGAAAACGATCTCCACCCCCTCGCAGGTGGCCTGTTCGACTTCATGGGCAAAGGCGGGCATTTCTTCCCGGGACCGGCGGTAGACGATGGTCACCTCGGACCCCAGCCGCCGGGCGGTGCAGGCCACGTCGATGGCCACGTTGCCGCCGCCGATGACCGCCAGCCGTTTGCCCACGGTCAGGGGTTCCTTCAGGTTGGCCCGGCGCAGAAATTCCACCCCCTGGATCACGCCCTCGGCCTCCTCCCCGGGAATCCCCAACGGTTTGCCCACATGGCAGCCGATCCCCAGGAACACGGCCTTGTAGCCTTCTTCCATGAGGCCGTCCACGGTAAAATCCCGGCCCAGGGCGGTGTTGGTCTTCAGTTCCACCCCCAGGCGCAGGATGTTGCCGATTTCTTTGTCCAGGATGTCCTTAGGCAGGCGGTAGTCCGGGATGCCCACCCGCAGCATGCCGCCGGCCTTGGGCAGGGCCTCCAGGATGGTGGGCCGGTAGCCTTTCAGGGCCAGGTGATAGGCGCAGGCCAATCCAGCCGGGCCGGAGCCGATGATGGCGACCTTATCGCTCTTGGCCTCCACCAGCGGCGGGGAAATGGTGCTCAGGTCCACCTGGTCGGCAGCAAACCGCTTCAGATTGCAGATGGCCACGGACGCATCCAGTTCGGCCCGCCGGCACTTGTCCTCGCAGGGGTGCGGGCAAATCCGGCCCAAAACCCCGGGCATCGGCAGCCGCTCCATGATGAGCTTCACGGCCTCGGTGTATTTGCCCATCTTGATGAGTTGGACATAGCCCTGGACGTTGATCTCGGCCGGACAGGTCAGGGTGCACGGGGCCCGGTCCAGCTTCTTGATCCCGAAGGCTGCGGGGATCGCCTGGGGATAGAGGCGATAGACCGCCTTCCAGTCGGCCAGGCCGGCGTTAAAGGCGTCCGACATGGTCACCGGACAGACGTTGGCGCACTCGCCGCACCCGGTGCACTTGGCCGGGTCGACGTAGCGGGGCTGTTTCTTCAGGGTAACGCTGAGGTTTCCCGCCTCCCCCTCGATCCCCGCCACGTCGGTGAGGGTGTGGATTTCGATATTCAAATGCCGGCCGCACTCCACCAGCTTGGGGGAGATGATACACATGGAGCAGTCGTTGGTGGGGAAGGTCTTGTCCAACTGGGCCATAACCCCGCCGATGGCCGGCTTGGTTTCCACCAGATGGACATAAAAGCCCGAGTTGGCTATATCCAGGGCCGCCTGGATGCCGGCGACGCCGCCGCCCACCACCATCACCGCGCCCACATTGCCGGAACGCTGGGTTGATTCCTGAGCCGTCACGTCTTTTTCTTGGGGCATGATTCTATCCCTTATAACCCGGTTAAAATTCTCTGGAGTCCCCTATAAACCGGCCGCCGCCAGGATCGACGGTAGTTTGTCCTCCCACCCGACGGTGGAGACAAGCACTCCCGGGAATCCCTGTTTTTTCACCGCAGCCACAAATTCCGAGGCAATCTGCACACACTCCCGCACCCGGTCGGAGCTTTTCTGAATCCGGGTGACAAAGGCCTCCGGGATTTTCATCTCCATGTGGGCGTTGATGTAGCGGGCCATGCCCACACTCTTCAAGAGCATCACCGTGGGAATGATGGCCGCCTGCCGCTTGCCCACCTGCTTACGGAATTTTTCCAGGGCCGCCACGTCGAAAACCGCCTGGGTGGTGAAAAACCGGGCCCCGGCGGCAATCTTTTTGTCCAGTTCCGCCAGTTCCTGCTTCAAGGCCCCGGCATCATTGGTCACCTTGACGGTGGCGCCCACCAGAAATTTCGGCGACCCTTTGAGATCCACCCCGGCCAGGTCCCGCCCGGTCTGCAAGGTTTGGATGGCCCCCAGCAGCTCCAGGAGATTGAGGTCGTTCACGGCCTTGGCCTGATGATGGTCGCCGTGGGTGATCTCATCGCCGGACACCACCATGACATTGGCAACCCCCAGGGCCTGGGCCGCCAACAGGTCGCCTTGCAGCGCCAGGCGGTTGCGGTCCCGGCAGCACACCTGCACCACCGTTTCCAGCCCCTTGGTTTGCAACAGGAGCGCCCCGCCCAGCGAGCTCAGGCGCATCACGGCGTTGTTCATCTCCGGGACCACAAAGGCGTCCACCATGCGCTTGACGCCGGTGGCGGCTCCCACCATGTCGGAAACATCCGTGCCTTTGGGCGGCTCGATCTCCGCCAGAATGACGAATTCGCCGGAGGTCAATTTCTCTTGTAATGGCATCGCGGTCCCTCTCTGAGATTATTGGGATGATCGCACCATGGCGTTCGAGATGGCTAGCATCAGGTCATCCGGGCCAAAAGAATTCACATGATAGTAAAAAATCCCCTGTTGCCGGATGCGGCTTTCCTGTTCCGGATTGTTTTCATCGGCGGTAATGATGATGGGCAGCTTGCGGTCCAGGCCCTTGATGATGGAGATGGCTTCATAACCCAGGTCTTCCGGCAGGCGCACATCCATGACCAGCACGCTGATTTTTTCATTCTGCACGGTCATGAGCAGGTCTTTGATGTTGTCCACGGCCTTGAGCCGGTGTCCCTGTCCGGTGACCCAGAAATCCAGGTTCTGCGACAAGGCCTCGCCGCGTTCCGCGATCAACAATGTGCCGCCTTTTTCCTGCATCATCGGCGTCCCGAAATT
>Ga0351865_10078_pt1 | contig 35581 bp, 30 predicted proteins | sample TotcelFGM3001L10_FD_206780 | JGI IMG/M metagenome (GOLD analysis project Ga0351865, IMG submission 206780) | Enriched cells from coal bed in the Powder River Basin, Montana, United States - Total cells FGM rep2 HSBNCT.FGM.300.1.L10 ... | reverse complement strand
AACAGCAGGCTCACCTCGGCGGGGCTCCCGGGGTACTCATGCCGGCCGGTTGCCTCGGTGTGCGCGCCCTGGATGACATCGAAGAGCGATGACGCGCTCAGGATGCCGGGCACGCGCTCAAGCTCGCGCTCCATTTCGAGCACATCCTCCGCGTACCCGGAATCGCGTAGCGTATCCAGGCCACGCGGGGCTGCGATATCCCCCACGATGACTAGCGCGCCGCCGAAGGAGTCCTCGATGGTCTGGAACGTCTGCCGTACACCGGAGTCCTTTCTGAAATACAGCAACGGGTCGGAGACGACCTTGAGGTCGACCAGGCAGTACGCCGAGACGCCGAGGATTACGGCCGCGGCGACGATGATGGCATTCCTGTGCTGCGGCAGGTTGACGAAGAACTCGATGACCCCGCCCGGCTTCTGTTCGTGGTTTGTAGGAAGGGGTATGTGGGTGAGCAGCGCCGGCAGAAAGAAGACGGAGAGGATGCAGGCGTAGCCGATGCCCAACGGCACGTAGATGCCCATCTGGCGGGTGGGCACAAGGTCGGTCCATGCCAGGGAGCCGAAGCCCGCCATGGTAGTGACCGACGTGAGGAATATCGGCTTCAGCACCATGCGCATCGTCTCCTCGGTCACCCTGCGCCGATCTGGGAACTGCGACAGCTTCTCGAGCAGGTGCGTGGTGTAGTGGAGCCCGTCGGCGGAACCCATGACGATGACGAAGATGGGGCTGACGACGGTGACGAGGTTGACGGCCTGGCCCTGCCAGAAGATGGTGCCGAGCGTCCACAGTGCCCCCATCCCCGCGGGCATAAGGGAGAGGAGCGAGAGGCGGAAGTTGCGGAGCATGCCGTAGAAGACGAGCAGGATGAGCGATATCGTCGCGGGAGGGAGCAGAAACAGTATGCGGATGAGATACCACTCCAGCGTGTCTCCGATCACGGCGTCGCCCGCCAGCGACAGCTCCACGTCCGGGTAACGTGCGATGATGGGCTTCAGCTTGTCGACGACCTCGGCCGCGTCTGCGCCGGATGCGAGCGTCAGCGTGATGAGACCTGTGCTCTCGTCCCTCGAGAGCATGCCGGTCGCGGGTGCGTAGTGGTTCCGGGTGTAGTCTTCCAGTACGTCGCTGTGGACGCTGATGAAGCGCTCGTCCACGACGAGCATGTGGCCGCCCACCGGCATCCGCTCGGGCAGAAAGGTCTGGACCTCGGCAATGCCGGAGATGGCTTCGACCTCGGCCCGCAGGTCGTAGACCGTGAGCAGACTCTCCTCCGTCAGCAGCGAAGTGGAGTCCTCGATGAGGATTGTGAGGGAGTCGGATATGCCGTACTTCTCCGTCAACGCGAGGTACTCGTCATAGACCTCGTTGTCCTCGCTGAAGAAGCTGGTTATGTCTGTGTTGAGGGCTATGCGTGTGATAGACAGGAGCGCGGCCAGGTTGCAGATGCCGACGATAGCGATGATGAGCCTGCTCCTGGTAACGATGAAGCCTGCCAGTTTGCTCAACAGAGATGTTCCTTCCGAGCCGGTCAGCCACAGTACGCCCAGGCGCGGACGCTGTCAACGGTCACAGGCGCCCAAATGACCCCAGCGCGACTCATGGTGACGTCTTCAGGGTGCCGGCGGACTCCACGCTCAAGCGCCGGCTGTGCCAGGAAGACACGTTGAAATCTCTCCCATAACCCTCCTTTGCCGCGTTCGCCATTCCTGCAACCTGTTTGACACGTTCGGTGCCCGAGTCTAGACTGCTCTTCGGCGATCCGTGCTGCCGAGAGCGGCACCGCGCGACGGCCCTGTCAGAGGCCGATGCGGCTGGGACGCCACAAGAGAGGCTGGTTCATGAATCGAGTGGGCCTGCCGGATGAGATTGTCTGGGCCTGTCATTTGGCCCCCCCGCGCCAGGGAATCGGGAGCACCCAGCTTGCCACGCCCTGTCGCGGCGACCCCGCTTCGATGCAGCCCTCAGCGCCTCCCTTCTGTGCCATCGGACGATGCAGCGCCGCAGTCCCATCCGGCTGTCCGGCCACCCAGGGCCAGCTGGCGGAACCGCTTCCGGCAGCCACTGGACGCCTCTACGCTCCGTGCCATAGCAGCCGTGTCACGAGTCTGTGCGTGACACGGGAACAGCTGCCGGAGACCGATGGGAGGAACGCTTCCGGAACCTGTCGGCGCCCGACCGAGTAACGGGCCGCCGCGAAGGTGCTGCCTATTCTTCTCTCCGGGGAGACAGTTCTACTTCTCCGTTCGCGCGTTCGATATCGGTCGTATGGCATTCCGGCAGACAATCACCTGAGCGACAGAGATATGGACGCACAGATTCACGGCGGAATGCGGGGAGAGTGTGAACTGCGCATGAGTTGGGCACGGGACTGAGGCTTGATAGAGGTGGAATGGAAAGGGACGCAACATGGCGAAGCTGAATCCGGCTCACGGTAACTGGCTCTACTCAATGATGTACACGTTGGGCGTGCCGAAGGACCACACGCCCACGCCGCCTGCCCCGCCGGTTGACGGCGGGAGCGTGGGGAGACTGAGCCGGGAGGCGTGTGCCCTGCCGGAACTGTTTGCCCTGGCTAGGCCGGCTCGGGAAGGTGGTTTCACATCGAATGGCCGGGGAGCTGGCGACGGCGAACTCGCCGCCGAGGCCATCGAGCAGGAGCGCCGCCATTACGCTGAGTACATCGCCCCCCTGGCGCAGAAGCTCCGTTCATGCAGAGAAGCGTTGACGGAGGCCGTGCCCCGGCTGTTGCCGCAGCATCGCAGTCGCCTTGAGGATGCCCTGCGCACACTGGAGACCGAGTATGTGCGACTGTGTGACGCCGAACGATTCTACTTCGACCGGAGGCTCCGGCAAGTCCGGACGGGGCAAGTGGACGACGACCCGGAATTCACCATCGTTCTCGAGCGGGTCGTGTACTCCACGGACAGAGGCGATGACGTTGCGGCGTCGGTCGGGCAGGCTGTTCAGACGATAGCGGCCGTGCTTGTGGCGTATGTCAGAGAGCAGGAGTAACGCCCGCACTGTCCGCTGGTCCGCCTGCGGCCGTGGAGTGTGGCGGCTCTCGTTTTCAGCGGCGATTCCTCGCCGGGCGTACACAAACGCCGAAGCGGCGAAGGCCGCTTCGGCGCCTGCAGGGCGAACGAGGTGCTACTTGCTGTACTTCTCGGCGAGGTCTCCTACCCAGGGGAGCTTGTACCAGGTATTCTGATACGCCTTGACCATCAGGAGAATCCAGAGGATCACTGCCAGCAACCAGAGGAGGGCGCCCGCGATCCAGCCGAGGATGGGAATCATTCCCAGGATGATGCCGATGACGGAGAGCCCGCCAAACACGATGATGGACTGCATCGCGTGGAATCGAACGAACTTGTTGTCCTTTTCCACCAGGAAGAATATGAGCCCGGTGATCCATCCGACCACGTAGCACAGCAGTCCGGCCACGTTCTGTTCCAGTCCCATGCTTGTCTTTTCTCCAGCCATACCCACAACTCCTTTCGATACTTCGATGTCACCGACGACAGTATCGCGTTGCACATCGGAAGTCAATGGCTTTGTGAGTTGCGCCGGCCACTTGTGTCTTGATGTGTCTGGCTACTCCGCCCGCAGCGCATCGATGGGGTTGAGGCGGGATGCCTGCCATGCCGGGTAGAACCCGAAGAACAACCCGATGCCCACCGAGACGGATACGGCGAGGATGACGGTGTCAGCGGTGACCACGGGAGTGATCTCCTGCACGAAGTATCCCACCGCAGTGGCTATGCCCCAGCCGAGGACGATGCCGACCAGGCCGCCGGTGAGGGAGAGCAATGCCGCTTCTATCAGGAACTGCGACCAGATGGTCCGCTCTTGGGCGCCCAGCGCCTTTCGGATACCTATCTCGCGAGTTCGCTCGAGAACCGATACAAGCATGATGTTCATGACGCCGATGCCTCCCACGAGGAGCGAGATGGCCGCGATGGCGCCGAGGAATATGACCATGACGTCCAGGGCCGATGATACCTGCGCTGCAAGCTCTTCGGTGGACAGGATGCGGAAGTCATCCTGTGCGGCAGGCAGCAACCTGTGTCGCGTGCGCAACAGCTCCGTGATGGCCTCCGTTACCTCCGTCGCGTAGATTCTGTCTCCCAGGCTCAGCGCGATGCTGTTGACGATGTGGTCGCCCTGGGCGGTGCGCTGCTGGGCAGAGGTCTGCTGCACGAAGGTGAGAGGGACGTACGCGCTGTCGTCTACGCTGCCCATCATCGAGGCGCCCTTTTCTTTGAGGACTCCGATGACGCGTACGATGGAGTTGTTCAGCTTCACCGCCTGTCCTACAGGATTGACGCCTTCACCGAACAGGTCCTCGGCGACGGTGGCGCCCAGCACAACCACTTTGGCAGCACGGTCATAGTCGTAGTCGGAGAAGAATGCACCGTACTGCATTTCAAGATTGAATGTCAGGCGGTACGCCGCCGTGGTGCCGATGACTCCTGCGGACGTATTCTCGTTTCCCGCGATAAGCTGCGCAGTCGATTGAAGTACCGGGGCTACGTTGATGACGTGAGGCACCTCTTCCTCGATTGCAAGCGCGTCTTCCAGTGTGAGGGTCTGTGTTGAGCCACCGCCCCGGACTCCCCCTGCTCCCATGGAGAAGCCCGGAGATATCTGCACGAGGTTCGCGCCTAGCGACTCGATGCTCGAGATTATCTGGTTCTGGGCGCCCTGCCCGATCGCCAGCAGCGCGATGACGGAAGCGACGCCGATGATGATGCCCAGCACAGTCAGGAAGCTGCGCAACTTGTGCGCTACCACGCTCGCCAGCGCGGACAGCATCGTGTCGAAGACCCCGGTCACAGCTGTTCCACCCGAAGAACCATCCCGTCCTTGAGGTGGATGATTCTCTCGCAGTAGGCCGCCATGTCCGGTTCGTGTGTGATCATCACCAGGGTGTTGTTCTGATCCTTATGAAGCTCGACGAGGATGTTCATAATCTCTTCGCTGGAATGGCTGTCCAGGTTGCCCGTGGGTTCGTCAGCAAGAATGACCGGCGGACGCTTCGATAGCGCCCTTGCGATGGCCACGCGCTGCTGCTCGCCTCCGGACATCTCGGTCGGCTTGTGATGTGCCCGGTCGGCAAGCCCCACGCGCGCGAGCGCCTCCTTCGCCATCGACGAGTCGTGAAGCCCCGCGTACCTGAGACCCAGTTTCACGTTCTCCAGTGCGCTCATGCGTGGAAGCAGGTTATAGGACTGGAAGACGAAGCCGATCTTGTGCGCACGTACATCCGCAAGCTCATGCCGGTTCAGTCTGCTCACATCGCGACCGTCCAGGGAGTACTGTCCGCTTGTCGGTTGATCGAGACAACCCAGGATGTTGAGCGTGGTCGACTTGCCGGAGCCTGAAGCACCCATAATGGCGACCATCTCACCGCGCTCGATGGTGAACGTGATGCCATGCAGAACCGTCAACTCACGGTTCCCCATCGGATACGTCTTGGTGATGCCTTCAAGCCGGATCACCCGCGTGGCCCTCCCCCCACCGCCACTCCGGGCACCATCACGCCGGGCCTGCCGCCCTGCGGGAAGTCTGTGGTTGTGCCTGCGACTGCCCCGGCTGTCTTGATGACCTCGCCTTCTGTGAGTCCGTTCGTGACCTCGGTGAACTGCCAGTCGCTGACTCCGGTGGTGACCTGTCTTCGCTCTTCGCTTCCGTCGGCCGCTATCACGGTCACAAATGCGCGGCCTCCTGCGGTGCTTATCGCCGCGTTGGGGACGAGCAGAACGCCGGTCTTGTCGGCCACGATGAGCGTCACGGTCACGCTGAGTCCGTCGCGAAGCTGGATGCTTTCAATCACAGATGCGACAGAGGGGGCCTGCAGCATCCCCGCGCCTGCCTGCGGTCGTGCGCCCGACTGCATCCTCTCCATGAGAGCGGCCGCCTCTTCTTCAGTGATATCGCCGGACTCTATCGCCTGTCTCAACTGCTCGGGCATCTCTCCCGAAGCGGTTTCCTGTCCGGCCTGTTCCATCTGCCGCTGTGCGGCGGACATCTGTTGCTGCAATTGCGCGGCGTACTCCTCCAGTGTGGCCACTCTGATGGTAACCTTGTAGTTCACCACGCCGGACGAGACGGTGGCGGTGGGCGCGATGTAGGTCACTTCGGCGGGCAGGGTAATCGAGAGCACGTCCACGGTGACCTCGGCCTGCATCCCCTCCCTTATCTGCGCAATGTCGTTCTCGCTCACCAGTATGTCAACCTCGAACCTGTTGGGGTCGGTGACGGTCATCGCGACCGTGCCTTTCATGACTTCGTCGCCCCCCTCCACGTTCACCTTCGTGATGAAGCCGTCGAAAGGAGCGACTACCTGTGGACTGAGTGCCAGGTGCTCATCCAGCGTTGTCTGTGCGTCCTCGAGCCTCATGACCGCCTGCTCGAGCTGCATCTCCTTCATCGCTATCTCATCGTCGTCGCAGCAATCTCGGATCACCACGTCGCCCGTGATTGACGTCGAGGTTGTTCTCTTGGCTTCATCGAGTGCCACCTCGGCTTGCTTGAGGCTCAGCCTGGCCGAGAGCAGGGACATCTGGTGGGTGCGAAGCTGCTTCTCCCAGTTGGCTGTGTCCAGCGTTGCTACGATCATGTCCGACGTGACCGATTGTCCTTCGGACACGAAGATGTCTTGTACTGTTCCCGCCATTTCAAAGGCGAGGTCCTCTTCTTCCGCGAAGGCGAGGTGTCCCGACGCCGAGACGTCTACGGTCAGATTGCCCCGGGCCACCGTGTAGGTGCTTGTCGCGTCGCCTGTCTGCGCGTCGTCATCCCCGTTGCAGCCGGCCGCCGGCAGCAGGAGCAGGGCAAGAAGCGCAAGATACGAGAGTCGCCTGGCGTGTATCATTTCGTTCCACCTGTTCAAGAGTTGGCGCGCCTGACGAGGCGCACTTCAGCGAGTATGGCAGACAAATGTTAAGAAACGGTGAAGCATCCGGTCCACTACGAACGTGCGACGCCGCTGGTGCCTTCACCAGAAATTGACATTTTCCCCATACAATGATGCGACATGAACCGATTTGTTGTGCGCGCTGCGGCTGCGCTCTCCTTCCTCAGCCTCTTCCTTACCATGGTTCCTCCGGTGCAAGCACATGTTCCGGTCCTGGAGTGGACCGAGGTAAATGTTCCGGGTGATAACGACTTCACCGTGGTGTCCCCCTCCGAGGTTACCGGCATCACCGCCGGCAGGAACGGCCTGGTATACGCCATCGATGGCGAGTACGGCCGGGTGTACCGTTCGCTTGAGTATGGACTGGACTGGGAGGATATCACCAAGTACCTTGAGCGCGCGGGCGCCACTCTGCCCGCTACCTTCATCGTCGTCGCGCCGGACAATGAGGGCATCGTGGCCGTGGTCACCGATGGCGGCACCGCTATCTACGTGTCACTCGACGGTGGCTATGAGTGGGAGGATGTGCATCTGCCCGCGCTGTCGGGCGATGTCACCGCCCTGGCGATGTCAGGCCTGTATGTCTATGGCGACCGCGAGTACCGGGACATCGCCGTTGGGACTGCCTTGTGGGGTGACGGCCTCAGCAACGGCCAGGTGCTCATCCTGCAGGGGGGATGCACCTGGGTGGGGTGGCGCGACCAGCAGATTCGGGTCGATCCTCTCGTGGTAGGGGCCGACGTCAGCACTCTGGCATTCTCCTCCTCCTATGCGCGCGACCACACGCTTGTCGTGGTGGCCTCCACCGGGGCGGATGTTGGTGCTGCATGGACTGATCGCACCTGGCTCGTGCTCGGGGAAAGGGACAAGGGTGCCGGCACAACCGACTGGGATGAGTTCACGGGCTATCCACTCGAAATAATCGGCGCGGGCGATGCGGCCGGAGCCGTCTATGTGCGGTCGTCGCTCGCGTTGCCTTCGAACTACTACAGCGACGTCGCGGCCTCACGGAGGCTCTTTGTCAGCGTGGACCGGTCGCCGGATTTCGACGATGATGTCTACAGAGTGGTTGGCGATGAGGTCGAGCGTATGGACGCCGATGGCGGCAGCGACCTCGATGTCTGGAGCATCGCCTACCGCGGGACAAACACTGCAGGGGTGCTGCTCGCGGGAGACCGCTCGCCGGTACCCGCGACTCTCAAGGTGCAGGTTCGCCGCTGTGACAATCCTTTCGCTACTTCACCGGACTGGGAAGAATCCGAAGTCCCGCCGACAGGACCGGGGCATGCCTTCCTGGTCTGGGCGCCTAACGTGTCGCTGGCCTACTGCGGAACCTCGAACCAGCCCGGCGTGGCGCTGGACGAGAGCGCTTTCTCAGCCAGCAGCGGCGGCAGCCTCTGGCGGCAGATGGCGATCATCGATACGGCGCTGACGCTCACCGACCTCGCGGTGTCTCCTGACGGCGCGAAGCTGTTTCTCACCACGTCCAATCCGTGGGGACCGGAGTCAGTGTGGCACAGCTTCAGCCATCCTCTCGGACTGAAATGGGAGCGCCTGCTCACGGTCGACTCCGATTCCGACGCCGTCATGGTCAAGCTCAGCGCCGACTATGAGAACGACAACTCCGTGTACGTGGTCGCCCAGAACAGCAATCTTGTCGCGGTTTCGTTCAATCGCGGCAACTCGTGGGAATGGCGGAAAGGTACGGATCTGGAACTCCTCGACCTCATAGTTGTGAACTCGAAGACCCTCTACGCTGCGATTCCGGGCGGCCGGGTGATGATGAGCACCAACGGCGGCAAGAGTTGGGAGGACCCGGTCGACACGCTACTGAGCGAGATCAACATGCTGGCGCGCGCCTCAGACGGTACCTTGTTCGCCGGCAGCGACAATGGCTATGTCTCGTATTCTACCGATGGTGGTGAACACTGGGTGCTCATCGAGGAGCCCGCCGGCAATGGCGCCGTGCAGGTGTTGCCCGATGCAGAGTTCGCGGACAACGGATGGGTCTACGCCGCGGCTTCTGGCTCCGACGATGGCCTGTGGCGCTGGAAGGTCGGAAGGACGTACTGGCAGCAGCTTGATAGTGACATAACAACGCTGAACGACGGGCAGATCATCGGGGGACTCTTGAGTGGTTCCGAGGGCACGCTCTACGCTCTCAGGATAGAGCCCGCGTCTGACGACACTGGCGGCATGACGCGCTGGCTCTGTCCTGCGTGCGAACCGTGCGTCGACCATGAGTACGACCACGTCATCGAGGATCTCCCGACCGGGGCATCCTTTGCGGTCGATGTCGCGTTCACCACCGCCTATCCCGTCGGCACGCTGTGGGGCGATGATGAGCTCAATGAGATATTCGCCATCGACAGCGCCGGACAGCGCGTATTCGTGTTTCGGGACACCCTGTGCAAGCGAGGTCCGTATCTCGACTCCCCTGCGGACGGGGCGCAACTCGATGAGAATTCGTGCAACTGCAATCTGGATGGGGTAGTCACGTTCGACTGGGAGGATCTGGATGCCGTTGATCTGTACGAGTTGAGCTTCTACCACGAGGCTTCGCTGAGCACGTGGCTGTGGAGCACCTACAGTGACTACGATGGATTCGTGTCGTCCCCGTCAGGTGACACTACCAACTTCCTAAGCGGCACAACCTATGGATGGCGCGTGCGGACCACGTCACCTGTCCTCAGTCCCTGGTCGGACATGCGGCGATTGTACCCGCAGTTGTTGGGGGTGGCCGAACTCCAGCCGGCGACGGGCGCAACGGGTATCGCGACGAGTCCCATCTTCACGTGGAATGGCCCGGTGGTGGCCGCTGCGTACGAATTCACGCTGGCAACGGACCCTGACTTCAAGAACGTCATCGCGTCTTTCTCCGGTTCATCAGCGCTGCAGACGACCGCCTGGGCATGCGATCGGGAGTTGTCCCCCGGGACCAACTACTTCTGGCGGGTGAGGTCAGTGAGCGGAGAGACGTACAGCCCCTGGGTCGGCAGCGCCTTCGCGACCGCATCGACGGCGGTGTCGCCCGCGGCGGCCGGCGTGGCACCCATCGAGTTCCCCGCACAACAGCCGGCTGTGAACGGCTACCTCATCTGGGTGGTGTTCGGGTTGGTGGCTCTGCTGATGGTCGGACTGATTGTGCTGATACTCAGGACCGCGCGACGCTAGGCGGCACGTTCGCCCGCGTGGTCGTCTTCCGTGAACACCGGAAGTGTGAAGTAGAATCGGCTTCCCACTCCGCGCCTGCTTTCCACATGCATCTTTCCGCCGTGCGCCTCGACGAGGCCCTTGGAGATGGTGAGTCCCAGACCGCTCCCGCCGGTGGCCCGGGTGCGCGACTTGTCCACACGGTAGAAACGGTCGAACACGTAGGGCAGGTCCTCGGGCTCGATGCCCTCGCCCGTATCGGAGACCGACACCTGTACCCAGTCCCCCGCGCGTGATGCCTCGACCATGACGCATCCCCCCTCGCCGGTGTGAGACAGGGCGTTATCGACGAGGTTCCGCAGCACCTGACTGATGCGATGGTAGTCTATCAACACGAGTGGAAGGTTGTCCGCCATTCTCCGCTCCAGTTGCACGTTCTTGGCGGTTGCAGCTGTTGCCATGGCGTCCGTTGTGTGTGTCACGAGTTCTGCCAGGTCCTCGGGCTGGCGTTCCAGCGCCATCTGTCCGGCTTCGACTATGCTCAACTCCTGCAGGTCGTCCACCAGGCGCGACAGGAGTATCGCCTCTCCGTCGAGAGTCGCGATTGTCTCCTCATCCGGCTCGAGTATCCTGTCGCGCACCGCCTCGATGTAGCCGCGGATGTTGGACAGCGGCGTGCGAAGCTCATGGGCGACGTCGGCAATCATCTGTCGCTGCACGTTGTTCATGTGCTGCAGCGCATTCGCCATCGCGTTGAAGGCTGAAGCCAGTTCTCCCAGATCGCCCAGGTTGGTTGTCTCCACGCGCTGTGTCAGGTCTCCCGCACCTAGCTTCTGCACCGCGAGGCGCAGTGTCCGGACCGGCGCCAGGATGCGGCGGGACAGGAACCACGCCAGTGCCACTGAGGCGGCGGATGCGACAATCATGCCCAGCAGGAGAAACAGGCCGATGCGCTCCAGCGCCAGGGAGAGCAGGGCACGTTCCGCTCCCGGGGGGGCCTGCGGTTCAACGTACAGTGTCCCGAACGACTGTCGTTCTCCGATATTCGACATGAGTCTGCCGGCCCGGGGAGACTCACTGTACTGCGTGTCCAGAAGGGTCTCATCCGAGTCGGCGACCACAGTGCCGTCGGTGTCTGTGACGATGATGCGCCAGTCCCACATGCTGCCGATGTGCTTCACATAGGGCTGCACTCCGGTCCAATCACCGGCAGTCGCATGGTATCGCGTGAGGGAGATTCGGAGGTCGGCAGCTCGCTGTGTGTCGAGGCGCTCCCTAAATCGCTCAAATTCGGCGGCTGTGGACCATGTCATGAAGACGAACACCGCCAGGAGGGCAACGATAATCACCACCGAGAAGGCCGCAATGAGGCGGAACAGAAGGCTACGATTCTTCACCGGTCACCTCAGTGAATGAATAGCCGGCGCCGTACACGGTCTTCACGTAGTGGGGGTGTGCGGGGTCTGGCTCCAGCTTGCGGCGAAGGTTGCGTATATGGGCATCGATGGTGCGCTCATACCCGTCGAAGTCATCACCCAGCGCCTTCTCGATGAGTTGGTCGCGACTGAATACGCGGCCGGGCTGCGTAGCGAGCACGCCCAGCAGTCGAAACTCCGCCCGGGTAAGACCGAGCGGCAGCCCGTGACGAAATGCCTCTCGTTTGCGGAAGTCGAGCAGAAGGTCCCCGCGCCGCAACTCATCAGGGCCACGCTCTCCCGGCAGTCGCCGCAGCACTGCGCGAACCCGTGCCGCCAGTTCTCCCGGGCTGAATGGCTTGGTGACGTAGTCGTCCGCGCCCATATCAAGGCCGGTCAGCTTGTCCGCATCCGTGGTGCGAGCCGTCAGCATGATGATGGGCACGTCGGATTCCTGTCTCAGCCTGCGGCATACCTCCAACCCGTCCACGTGCGGCATCATCAAGTCCAGCACGATGAGGTCAGGCTTCTTGTCCCGCGCGATCTCCAGAGCCTCTCGCCCATCCGCCGCTACCATCACGCTGTAGCCGTCCTTCTGCAGGTAGAGCTTCACCAGTCGTGACGCGTTGGCGTCATCGTCGACCACGAGGATCCTGTGTGTCATCGTCATATTCCTCTTGTGCAACATGGCAGACGCATTGTATCTCACCCGCCCGACCCAACAGCGCTGGCGGGGAGGAAAGCTGGTCTGCCTTTCCGTCCCCGCCGGAGTCCGCGTCTCAAGGGCGATGTCTGTTAGTCGACTGCCTCAGACGCAGGGCACATACCTGCGAAGCTCCGTCCGCCCGCCATCGGGCCGCGAGGCATCATGCCACGAGGTCCGATACCACCGGCCATCGGTCCGCGGTCGCCGGGGACTGCGTTGAATGCGTCACCCATGTCGGGTCGAGACTCAAACCACGCGCGCATTTCGTCGCGGTTGTTGGGTTGTGCCTCGAGCCAGGACTCCCACTCGTCGACCTGCTCCTGTGTGAGGACGCCCTCGTCGATGAGGTCCTGAAGGCGGGCGTCGCGTGCGGCCTGCATCTCTACCTGTCTCTCTTCGCGCTGCTCCGTCATCGCCTGCTCGAACGCGTTCTCCACGTCTGCCTGGGGGAGGCCGAGAATCTCGGCAACCCGCGCCAGCACGTTGTTTCGTGGAGTGGCGCCGCCTTCGTCATCCGCCGAAAGCGTTCCGGCAAGGACGCCGGCCAATGCCATGGTTGAAATCAGTACTCCTACTATGATCTTTCGTCTGTTACTCATGTGTCCTTATCTCCTGTATGAAATGTCTGATTAGAGCGAATCACTCGCGCGTCTTCTGAGTACATCTGATGTACCTGCTCGCCTCCTTCCAGGGTGTGGCTAGTCCTGTTGGTGGGTGATGCGCCGGAGTTGCCCGCCGGCTGTGTCTCTCCCTCATGTCCAAAGGCTAGCAGGCAATTGTCAAGTTCTCGTCAAGGAAGTGGCATTATGGTCGAATTTGCCGATGGCGCCGCAGTCGCAGGGTTCGCTCCTTGTGTTGGCGAGACGGGTTGGCACCGCCGGTGGGGGACAATGGCATGGGGGCTGTCTTCACAGCCCCCTGCGAGGAGAGAGCGCGCCCGCCGCCACAGGCGGGCGCTATCGTCAGCCGGACGCGTGGTCCGACGTGCAGCTTCAGGCTAGCAGGAGAATGTCAATTTCCAGTGAAGTCCGTGAGGGCGAGGTATCCGAAACCCGGGATGGATTCTGTGGCTGGCGCGGTACGGGGCGGACATGGCGGATCATGGTTGCGTCCGGGAGACAGCCGAAGCCGGCGGCGTGACCGCGTCAGTCAACAGTCTGGGGCTTGCCTTTGAACTCCACGTCAGTACTGGCGGTCCCCACCGTGAGGATGTGAATCGTCACCCCAACCAGCACAGCCGCCAGCAGCATCCTGACAACTAGGCTGTCGGTGGCCAGCGCGGCCGTGAGCGCGATGCCTGCCCAGAGCAGACTCAGGGTCCATGCCTTCGCCTTCGCGGTCATCCCCCTGCCTTCCAGGTAGTTCCTGATGTAGCTTCCGAAGAGACGGTTGGAAAGCAATGCGCGGTAGAGCCGTTCTGAGCCCCTCGTATAGCAGATGGCCGCCAGCAGGAGGAAGGGAGTTGTCGGAAGCACGGGCACCACGATGCCGATAGCGCCTATGCCGACACATGCCGTGCCGGCTGCCACAAGGAGCCATCTCTTCAATCGATCCGATATCACGGGCGTTCGTCCTCTTCGGGCTGCGGGGCGCCCCCTACGGAGGGGGCGCCCCTGCGGTCCGTAGCGACCAGTCGATTGCCGCTTGGGGATGTCCTTAAATGGGATACCCGATGCCTTGGCGACACCCTTGCCGTAGGCCGGGTCGGCTATCCGCAAGATTCTGAATCTAGTAGTTTTCAGCCAGAAGTTCGTAGTATGACTGGGCATGCTTGCAGGCGGGGCACTCCTTCGGCGCTTCCGGCCCCTCGTGGATGTAGCCGCAGTTGGTGCAGTGCCACTTCACGGATGTCTGCTTCTTGAAGACCTGGCCGCTCGCCACGTTGGCCGCCAGTCTGCGATAGCGTGCCTCGTGGAACTCCTCCACCTCCGCAATCTCCTTGAACGAGGCAGCCACGTCCTTGAAGCCTTCCTCGCCGGCAACTCGCCCGAATTCAGCGTAGATGACGCTCCATTCCATCTTCTCGCCATCCGCCGCCGCAATAAGGTTCGACTTCGTGCCTGCGATGATACCCGCCGGATAGGCAGCGCTGATCTCCACGTCGCCGCCTTCAAGGTACTTGAAGAAGATCTCAGCGTGTTCCTTCTCGTTGCCTGCGGTCTCTGTGAATATGTTGGCAATCTGCTCGTACCCTTCCTTGCGAGCGGCGCTTGCGAAGAAGGTGTAGCGATTCCGCGCCTGCGATTCGCCGGCGAAGGCGGTGAGTAGGTTCTTTTCCGTCCGGGTCCCCTTGATCGACTTGCTCAATGTATGGCCTCCTCTACATCACTCTATTGCTGGTCGGGTTGCTTTGACCGGCAATCCCGACATAGACCGCGGAATACCAGGTGGTGGTATGCGACCTCGAAACCGGTCTGTTCTGCAATCCTCCTGTCGAGGTCGTGGTTCACCGGCTCGTCCAGGTCGAAGACCTCCCCACAACGCCGGCACCTGAAATGGTAGTGGCTCTCCTGCCTGCCTTCAAACCGGCGCATGGCTCCGCTGAAGTCCAGTTCGGAGACCTCCCCGCTCTCGCAGAGCATCCTCAGGTTCCGGTAGACCGTGCCCTTGCTGATGTGCGGCAGCGTCTTCTTCACCACTTCGTAAACCCAATCGGCCGTCGGGTGCGAATGGACGCTCCGCAGAACCTCGAGAACAGCTTCTCTCTGCCGCGTATGCCGCAGTTTCATTTGTGATAACAAGTCCTATTACTAATTATAGGCTCTGGCGCTGCGTTGTCAAGTCGCACGTGGGAAGCTGTCGACTCCACCTCAGTAGACGGGCCATCATCAACTCAGGGCCGCCGGCAGACGTTATGCAGGTAGATGGTGATGCAGTGGTCATTGTCTTTTCAGTCGACCCGAGGACCCGTAGGCCAGACTTTCGTTGGATGGGGAATCAAGTCCATTCGCGGTATCTCCACGGGCAGGCCTGTCCCTCCCGCCGTTCGGCGCGGATATTTCACGGAGACTGTACGGCTGCGGCGTGATACATCCACAGGCCGCGCGTACATTGAGATACGACGGAGCTGACATCCGGTAAGGGCAGGACGAAGGAGACTGAGATGGACGACTTGCGAGTGCTGGTAACGTACTCATCCGTACATGGTTCGACCGCTGAGATTGCGCGCGCCATCGCGCTCACTCTGGCTCGCACGGGGATTGGTGTCGAGGTGCTTCCGGTCTCCGAGGTCCAGCACGTGAGGTGGTACGACGCTGTGGTGGTGGGAAGTGCGGTGTACGGAGGCAAGTGGAGGAAGGAAGCACTGGATTTCCTGGACCGCTTCGGTCTGGACCTGTTCCATCGGGACGTGTGGCTCTTTCAGAGCGGACCGCTGGGCAGTTCGGCGCAGGCCATAGTCCGGGCTCTGCCCGTCGACGTGAGCCTGTATGCTGAGTACCTCAGGGTGAAGGGTGCCGCCACATTCGGCGGCAAGCTGGATGAATTGTCGGGTGGTCCGGTGGCAAGGTTCCTCGCCCGCGCGGGATTTGTCGGAGATTATCGTGACTTCGCGGAGATTCGCTCCTGGGCGGAAGAAGTCGCCCGTAAGACAGCGATGACCGTGGTCACTGGCCGAGTTGAGAATTCCCGGCTCGTCAGGACGGGCGCTCGCTGATGATAACAGCGGTGTGAGGCCGCGTGCGCTCTTGTTCCGGGGCGGCGGACGCGTACTGTGGAGTTCTTCTTCCAGCCTGTAGGGTGGCGCCCGGGCACGGACGGCGTCAGCCTTTTCGGGATTCGAGGAAGGCGACTCTTTCAACCAGGCGCCGCGTGGTGGTTGCCGGATTCCTTGTCTGCCAAAGCTCACGGGCAAGCGTGTGATCGCCGATGACGTCGGCGACCCAGTTGGCGAAGTCGTTCTTCTGGTCGTTTACATGAAATGAGAAGACTGCATCGTTCATGCTGCTTACGGCGCGCGCCAGGTCTCGCAAGTTCCAGAACACGGCACCGTCGCGACACCAGAACGTGAACTGCTCCGGCACGTTCGAGAGAAGCTTCTCTGCCTCTTCAGGGAGCATCCGTGGCATCTGACACCTCCTCTGGCCTCACATCTGTCCCGAGTCTCGAGACCCACTATCATACTCTTTGGTGAGACGTCCCGCGCGTCGCGCACCGCCACTCGGTGCCTGCCTAGCCGTTATGTAGCGACAGCACCACCAGTGACCGGTCGGTGACGTGCACGACACCGCCGTCTTCCGTCTTCTTCGCTTCTTCGCCGGCGAACCCTGCGCTGGTGTCGAACTCCATCTTCCACCGGCCGCTTGTCAGCCCATCGGGTAGCTTGAAGTCGACAGGTTGGTGGTACGCGTTGAGCAGGATGAGCAGGGTCGTACCCCTGACGTGCTCACCGCGCTCATCGATCTCTCCGGGCATGTCGCCACTCAAGAGAACCCCCATGCAACGCAGCCACGACGAGTCCCAATCCTCCTCGGTCATCTCTTCTCCGTCCGCCCTCAGCCACATGATGTCCTTGATGTCCGTACCCCTGATGCGCCTGCCGAGGAAGAACCGGCGGCGGCGGAGGACGGGATTCGCACGGCGAAACGCCACTATCTGGGAAGCGAATCGGAGGAAATCCTTGCCAGCCTCATCCGGAGACCAGTTGTGCCAGTTCAATTCGTTGTCCTGGCAATAGGTGTTGTTGTTGCCCTTCTTGGTGTGCCCGATCTCGTCGCCACCGTAGATCATCGGCACTCCCTGCGACAGAAACAGAAGCGCGAACAGGTTCCGCATCTGGCGTTGACGCAGTTCAATGATGGAGGCGTCATCGGTTGGCCCCTCGACTCCGCAGTTCCAGGAGAAGTTGGCATCTGCGCCGTCGCGGTTCTCCTCTCCGTTGGCCTCGTTGTGTTTCTCCTCGTAGCTCACGAGGTCGCGCAGCGTGAATCCGTCATGCGCTGTGACGAAATTGATGCTTGCGTGCGGCCGGCGGCCCGTGTCCTCGTAGAGGTCGCTGCTTCCCGAGAGGCGTGTGGCGACGCAGCCCACGTTTCCGTCATCCCCTCTCCAGAAACGGCGTATTGTGTCCCGGAAGTCACCATTCCATTCGGTCCAGAGAACCGGAAAGTTGCCTACCTGGTAGCCGCCCTCGCCCACGTCCCACGGCTCGGCGATGAGTTTCACCCTTGAAATGATGGGGTCCTGGTGGATGATGTCGAAGAAGGCCGAAAGGCGGTCGACGTCGTGCAGTTCCCGTGCCAGGGTTGCCGCCAGGTCGAATCGAAAACCATCGACGTGCATCGCCTGTACCCAGTAGCGCAAGCTGTCCATGATTAGCTTGAGCACCTGTGGGTGGCGCATGTTCGGGCCGTTCCCGGTGCCCGAGAAGTCCACGTAACGGCGCTTGTCGCCAGGGTCCAACCTGTAGTAGGTCGGGTTGTCGATGCCGCGGAAGTTCAAGGTGGGGCCGAGCTCGTTGCCCTCGCATGTGTGGTTGTAGACGACGTCCAGGATAACCTCGATTCCGGCGGAATGGAGAGCCTTCACCATCTGCTTGAATTCGCTGACCTGCTGTCCGCGGTCTCCGGAGCTGGAGTATCGCGCCGTCGGCGCGAAGAATGAGAGCGTGTTGTATCCCCAGTAGTTTGTGAGTCCGCGCTGAATGAGGCTGTACTCATCGATGAACTCATGGACGGGGAGGAACTCGACCGCTGTGATGCCCAGATCCGTCAGGTGCCTAATGACTGGTTCTGAGGCCATTCCGAGGTACGTCCCCCGGAGTTTCTCGGGAATCGTATCGAGTGTCCTTGTCAGCCCCCGCACGTGTGTCTCATAGATGACGCTGAAGTGCCACGGTGTTTGGGGACGGAGATCGCCCTCCCAATCGAACGACGGATCGGTGACGACTCCTCTCGGTACTCCTTCAGCGTCGTCCTGCTCGTCGAAGCTCAGGTCCGCACTGTCGGAACTCCGCTGGTATCCGAACACGGGCGCGTCCCAGTTCACCCTCCCACTAACCGCCCGCGCATAGGGGTCCACGAGGAGTTTGGACGGATTGAAACGAAGCCCATCTTCGGGTCTGTAGGGACCGTGCACCCTGTAGCCGTAGAGTTGGCCGGGTTCCACGTTCTCCAGGTAGCCGTGCCACACATAGCCGGTCAGCTCCCGCAGTGAGAACCTTGCTACTTCCACCGCGGGGTCGGTCGGGCTGAAGAGGCACAACTCCACCTTTTCCGCGTTCTCACTGTAGAGGGCGAAGTTCACCCCCTCCCCGTCAGGAGTGGCCCCGAGTGGGAAGGGTCTTCCCGGCATAAGCTTGGATAGCATTGTGTCCTCCCTGTGCGTCTTCGCATGGCGGGTATGGGAAGCAGGTGATGACAGCTTCGGCAAGAATGGGCAATGGGCCGGAGACCCCCGTCAGGCGCCTGATGAGCTGCCGTTGCTCCCGCATCTGTGCTTCTTGGACGACGCCATCCGTCGTTCGCCGACGCCGAAGCAGGCCCGTGGAGTCGCTCACGCTCCCAGCGACAGGGCGTCCAGGTTCGAGGGTTCGGACAGCGCCTCTTGCGCGCGATGGACCACGACTTCGAAGGGCTTGGCAAGGGCGCCGCGGACGCGTGCGCGGCTCTCGAGGCGCTCGATCAGGCCGTCGACGACGAACGGCCACGTGAACTGACGGGCCGTCACCCGTCCCGCCTTTCTGAGGCGCTGAGCGACCTCCGGGTGCGTCGCCAGGTAGTCCAGGTAGCCCGCTATCTCGTCGGCATCGTTGGTATCCAGCACGATGCTGTTGAAGAAGTGCTGTGCATAATCCTCGCCGGTCCCGCCGGTGAACACTACCCCGCTCGATGCCATGACCTCGAGGCCGACCAGTCCGAATGGCTCGTGGGAGCTGTTCGCCAGCACTGCATCACACGCGTGGTAAAGCGTGCGCAGCAACTCGTGCTGGCAGTGAAAGCGGATATTGAGGATGTCTCCGTCGGAGGCCGCAACAATGGCCGCCAGACGCTCCTCCACGCTCTCGCCGTCGCACGTCACGTCAGTTACCTTGAGCCCGAGACTGACAGCACGCTCCAGCACCTCGCTCCCGTATCCCTCCATACCGCCCCTTGCGATGAACACCGGATGCCGCCCGCTGGCCTTGAGCCTCGCTGTCCCTTCGATGGACTGCATCCAGGCCTTCCCCGGGTCCCAGCGAGCCACCTTCAGCAGCAGGGGGTCGCCTCCGAGCTTCCGCGCCACTTCAGCCGACGCGTCTTCGTTGATGGGCCGCAGCAGGTCTTCCGGTATGCCGTTGGGGATGACAATCGTCGGCACATCCATGTCACGCATGATGTGCTTCATATAGCGGCTGACAGCGGTGATGGTTGTCTCGCGCTTCAACCTCGTCCAGTCGATGTGCTCGAAGCCGAACGTGTTGTTCGCGTTCCAGAAGATGCCCACCTCGTCCCGCAGTCCGGCTGTCTTCAACTGCTCGCTCAGGCGGCATGCGGCTTCGGCGGTGTGCCATTCTTCGGCGAGGACCGCCACCAGCTTGCCGTCTGCGACCGCCGGACGCACGATGTGCTCGATGACCCATGGCGGGACAGAGCGGCTGTAGTCTTCGTGCTTGGGGTACTCACCCTGGTACACGCCGTTCGGATATCCCACGCTTATCCACTGACACCAGCGGTGCAGGATGAGGTGGCCGTTCTCCCTGAATTCCTCCCCCGGAAGGCGCGGGTCACCGATGAAGAACAGGTGCGTATCGAACTCCTTGTCTGCGAGCGTGCGCGAGAGTTGGGCGATACGAACGCCAAGACCGCCCGCGAGGGAGTACAGGTCCGGCCCCTCAAATGAGAGGAGGACGAATATCGTGTTGTCGCCCCGCATCTGTTCGGGTTTCATGTGGATTCCCGGTGTATCTGTCACTCGTTCGGCCCGTCAGGTCATGTGTCGGAAACGCGCCCCGAAAACAGAAACGCCTCCGGACGCTTGTAGACGCCAGAGGCGATGTTCCACATGTCCCCCTTACCTCCCCCTGCGATTCCGAGAGAACTATCGGTTCCACCGCAAGTATACCGAACCGGCGTCGCCTGTCAAAGGGATTCGAGTGTCCCGGCCACGCCGGGCTGGCTGACCTGGCATGGGGTGAACGCACGGCGATGAGGTTGCACACAACGGAGCGGCCGCTGTGGACGGTCGCCGGCCGGGCCAATGCCCGTACATCCCTTCCATCGCCATGACCCCGCGGTCACTGCACCCGGCGTCGCGGCCTCACAGGGGCTCAGTCCAGTGCCAGGGACTCTCCGACCTCGAGCACGCGCACGTTGGTGCTCTGAGCGGCCGCCGCTGCGGCGAGCACCCGCTCAACCGGGGTATCAAAGTAGTGCATCGGTATGACTGTGACGGCCTTCACCATGGTTGCACATTGCAGCGCCTCTTCCGGCGACATCGTGTAGTGGTCGTCGACGGGCAGCAATGCAACGTCGACCGGCCCCAGACCGTCCATCTCCGGGATGGGTTCTGTGTCTCCTGAGTGGTAAACCGTGTGGTTGTCGATGGTCACGATGTAGCCTACCCCGGTGCCGCGCGGGTGAAACGGCGTGCCGGGCGAGCGTTGCCGCGTCACGTTGTATGCGTAGACCGCGCGAACGGTCACGCCTCCAATCGTCACCGTGTCGCCGGGGTTGACCTCCTGCACCAGTCCCCGGACCTTGTCGCTGCAGCCCCTCGGGCCGATGATAACCGTCGCCGGAGTCCGCATGCGCTTGAATGATTCAGGGTTGCAGTGGTCCGTGTGGTGGTGCGTAAGCAGGATGACGGCTGCCGGCTCCGGGGCGCCGAACAGGCCCTTTGCCCTTGCGCCACAGTACTCCATCTCGACCGGGTCGATGTAGACGGCCTGCGTCTGCCCCTTCAGCCTGAAGGCGGCGTGGCCGAACCACGTAATGTCCATAACTCACCCCCTCTGCGAGGCGGTCGTCGCTGCGTCCGCGGGGCTATTCCCTGCTGAACACCGCACCCGTCATGGCGGACGTCACCAGCCTCGCGTATCTCTCAAGATAGCTGCCCGGCTGTGCCTTCGACGGCGGCCTGGCCCATGTCTCCTTGCGCCGCGCAAGCTCGTCCTCGCCTACCTCAAGTGTCAGCTTGCCTGCGGGAATGTCGATGTCGATGGTGTCGCCCTCGCGCACGAGTCCTATCGGTCCTCCCGCGGCTGCCTCGGGAGACACATGCCCTATCGCTGCTCCGCGCGTGGCGCCTGAGAACCTGCCATCGGTGATGAGCGCCACGGTATCCCCCAGCCCCATGCCGATGATCGCGGCAGTTGGCGCAAGCATCTCTCGCATTCCCGGCCCGCCCCGCGGCCCCTCGTAGCGGACGACGATGATGTCGCCCGGCTTGATGTCGCCACCGTAGATGGCCTTGACTGCGTCCTCCTCCTGCTCAAACACGCGTGCGGGCCCCCTGTGCTTCAGCATCTCGGGCGCTACGCCTGCCGCTTTGCATGCGGCGCCACCGGGGGCGAGGTTGCCGTAGAGCAGGGCAAGGCCTCCAGTGCGGCTGTACGGATCGTCCATCGGGCGTATCACGTCCCCGTCCAGTACCCGGGCATTCAGCACGTTCGTGTAGACTGTAGCTCCGGTAGTGGTCAGATGGTCTCGCAGCATTCCTGCGTCATACAGTTGCTTCATCAGCGCGGTGATGCCGCCTGCATGGTCGAGGTCTGCCGGGTAGTGCTTGCCTGACGGCTTGATGCGTGTGATGTTCGGCGTGCGCGACGCAATCTCGGTCACCATCGCCATGTCTATCTTGAGGCCGGCTTCGTTGGCTATGGCGGGCAGGTGCAGTAGCGTGTTTGTGGAGCCGCCGATGGCCATGTCGACGACAAATGCGTTCCAGAAGGCGTCCGCGGTGAGCACGTCTCTCGGGCGAATGCCTTGCCGGTACAGGTCCATCACCTTCATGCCGGTGCGCTTGGCCAGCGCCACCCTCTTGCCGCTCGTCGCCATGGTCGCGCTGCCCGGGAGGCACATTCCCAGGGCCTCGGTGAGGAAGTTCATGGTGTTGGCGGTGCCCATAAGATTGCAGGCGCCGCAGCCCGGCAAGGCGCCCTGCTCGAACTCGGAGAGTTCCTCCCAAGTCATCTCTCCGCGTTGCACCAGTCCCTGAGCCTCCATCAGGTCCGTGTAGCCTACCTCCTTGCCGAAGCACCAACCAGTGGCCATGGGGCCGCCGCTGACGACTATGGCCGGGATGTTGAGGCGCGCTGCAGCCATGAGCATCCCCGGCGTTATCTTGTCGCACTCGGTCACCAGCACCATCGCATCGTACGAGTGCCCGTTCACCATGCACTCGATGGAGTCGCAGATGAGCTCCCTGCTGGCCAGGGGATAGTGCATCCCGTAGTTGCCCTGCGCGATGCCGTCGCACAGCCCGATAGTACCGAACTCTATGGGTGTCCCGCCGGCCATGAGGATGCCCTCACGCACTGCTTTCGCGATGATGTCGAGATGGATGTGGCCGGGCATGGTCTCGTTCTGCGGATTGACGATGGCGACCAGCGGCTTATCCAGTTCCTCGGGCAAGATACCCATGGAGTAGTAGAGCGCGCGATGCGTGGCTCTCTCGAGGCCCTTCGTTGTGGCATTGCTTCTCATCGCCTGTTCCTCCTGTCGCTTCCTCCCGCTGTCAGGCGGCCGTGGATACACATACTGTAGCTGTTTGAGGAAACCGGGGCAACGCTTGGGACCGCGTTCACACAGGTGTATGGTGACGGATACGTTTCAGTTTCCGCGGCGCGACGAGTTGGAACATGATGATTGAGGCGACAAGGGCGACGGCGACGAGGGTGTAAGTGGACGTGTGACTCCCGGAGAGGTCGTAGAGGTAGCCCGCCAGCCATGGGCTGATGCAGCCGCCAATGGCGAAGCCGAGGGTGATGACGCCTGCGATGCTGCCGTAGTGCGCTCCGTGGAAGATGTCCGCGACCGTTGCGTTGAGCACGCATGTCAGCGCACCGAAGCTGATGCCGAAGCCGACAGCGAAGAGCGGAGGCAACCACGGTGTCGACGTGTCTTTCATCAGGAACAGCAGTCCTGTGAATACCAGGCACAGGGCGAACGCGGGGAGCGCGAACCGGTCCCTGCCGATGCGGTCGGAAAACGAGCCGATGAGGTTCCCTGCGGCAAGGGAGATGCCGAACGCGCCGTAGAACGTGGCTGCGGTGAGAGGTGAGTAGCCCGCGTCCAGATAGAAATACACCTGCTGGGAAATCACGGACTGCTCGACGAGGCCCATTGTGCATATCCAGATGAGAAACAACAGCCAGAACTGACGCGCTCTCAACGCTCTGCTCAACGTCCAATCCTGCGTTTTCCGTCCCGGCTCCGACCTGGTATTGACCTCACGGGCTGCCTGCGCCTCGGCTTCTGCAGCTGTCATGCCATCCGGATACAGTCCCTTGTCGGCCGGGGTACGCCGTATGAAGTGTATGCACGTGGGGGGAACGATGACAGCTACGGACAACCCGATTAGGAGGTATGCGGTACGCCATCCCAGGGAGAGGATGATGTACTGCGCCATGAAGGCGCCGACGAGGCTAAGCCCGAATCCGGCGCCGAGGACCCCGAACACGAGCGCTCTGCGCCGCACAAACCAGTTGGTGAGCAGTGTTGCCACCGGAACCCATCCCGCAACGCTGAGTCCGACAGCGGCGAGGACGCCATACAAGAGGTAGAACTGCCACATCTCCGACGCCAGGCTGCACAATGCCATTCCCGTGCCGGTGAGAATGGCGCCGGCAGCCAGCACGTAACGCGGACGAAAGCGGTCCGCCAGGCCGCCGGCGAGCGGCGCCACCAGCCCGTAGACAAGTACGTTGATGGAGTAGATGAGCGCCGTGTTGCCGCGCGTCCAGCCGAACTCGTCAACGATGGCCGGGTAGAACACCGAGAACGTGTTGCGGCATACGAAGCCGGCCACGATCGCGCCGAAACAGATGGCGAGGACGACGTAGCCATAGAAGAACATACGGCGAGGTGTCATGGAGGTCTCGATGCGTCCTGCGTGGCGGTGATGTGGAGCGTCAGCGGGGCTCTATCCGGACGGAGACATAGTAAAGCACGGCCGTGCCTGTTTGTCATCTCCGCGACGCGATTGGATTGAGCTTCCGGGGAGCGACGAACCAGAACATCGCAGCGGTTGCGATGAGCCCTGCCACGAGCATGGCGTAGGTGATGGAGTAGCTTCCGGTGATATCGTGGAGATGCCCCGCCAGCCAGGGGCTCACGGTGCCTCCCACGGCGAACCCGACAATCATCGAGCCGGCAATGCGGCCGTAGTGCTTTCCCTGGAACAGGTCGGCCAGCGTTGCGTTCAACACGCAGCAGAGTGAGCCGAAGGTCAATCCGAAGCCCGCCGCGATGATGGGCGGCAGCCACGGCGTGGACGTGTCTCGCATCAGGAGGTAGAGAGAGGCGAACCCGGCGCAGACGAGGCACACTGGGATGAAGAAGCGTTCGCGTCCGACTCGGTCCGAGATGGCGCCCATCAAGTTGCCGACGGCGAAGCAGATGCCGAAGATGCTGAAGTAGGTGGCGGCCGTCAACGGCGCGTAGCCTGCGTCGAGGTAGAAATACACGTGGTGCGAGATGGCTATCTGCTCGACGATGCCCATCGAAACAACCCAGATGGTGAACAGCAGCCAGAACTGGCGCGTGCGGATGGCTGCTCCGATAGTCCAGTTCTTGCTGCGCCACTCGCTCGCGGCGCGGTAGTGTGTCGTCTGAACCAAGTCGGCTGCAGCCTCGTCGGCGGTCATGCCATCGGGGAACAGCCCTTTGTCGGCGGGGGTCCGGCGCACGAACAGGATGCAGATGGGGGCGACCAGAACTGCGATAAACAGCCCGATGACGACGTAGGCGGCGCGCCAGCCGAACTCGGTGATGACGTACTGGGCAACGTAGGCCGATATGAGACTGAGTCCGAAGCCCGCACCCAGTATGCCGAATGCGAGCGCTCTGCGGCGGACGAACCAATTGGCGATGAGGGTGGCGACCGGCGCCCAACCGGCCACGCTCAGCCCTGTGGCGGCCACGACGCCGTACAGCAGGTAGAACTGCCAGCGCTCCGTGGCGAAACTGCACGAAGCCATGCCGATGCCCATGAGGACCGCCCCTGCGGCGAGGACGTAACGCGGGCGGAAACGGTCAGCCAGCGCCCCCGCAAAAGGTGCTATCAGCCCGTAGACCAGGATGTTGATGGAGAAGATGATCGCGGTGTTCCCGCGCGTCCAGCCGAACTCCTCGACTATTGCGGGGTAGAAGACCGAGAACGTATTGCGGCATACGTAGCCTCCTACGATGGTCAGGAAGCCGACCGCGAGGATGACCCAGCCGTAGAAGAACCTGCGCTTCGGAGACATGCTGCCTTAGGTGTCGCGACTCCACGGAGACAGCCTGGCGCCGTCTGCCGGTCATACCGCAAACCTGCATAGTGAAGCACAATCGAGCGGTTTCGTCATCTCGTATGTGCGACGGGACTGAGCTTCCCGGGCGCGACGAGACGCATCATGAGAGCGCTGGCGAGCAGGGCGGCGATGAGTAGCGCGAAGGCGCTGTCGTAGCTCCCCGTCGTATCGTACAGGTAGCCGGCGAGCCACGGGCTGAGCGTACCGCCCAGAGAGAATCCGAGCACCATCATGCCCACTATCTTGCCGTAGTTGGCGCCGTGGAACAGGTCGGCCACAGCGGCGTAGAAGACACACGGCCCCGAACCGAGACTGAGTCCGAACACGACGGCGAATATGGGCGGCAGCCACGGTCGAGTTGCGTTGTCGAGAAAGAAGAGGAGCGTGGTTGCCGCCGCGCAGATCAGGCACGCCGGAATGAACATTCGTTCGCGCCCGACGCGGTCGGAGAGAGAACCGGCCAGGTTCCCCAGGATGAAAGAGACGCCGAAGGCACTGTAGAATCCCGCGGCTGCGAACGGTGTATAACCCGCATCGCGGTAGAAGTACACCTGGTGGGCGATGGCGATCTGCTCGACGATGCCCATGATAGTGAAGGCGATGAAGAACAGCAGCCAGAACTGGCGTGTCCGCGCGGCTCCTCTCAGCGTCCACTCAGTCCTGTCCCATGTGGTCCGCTGTGTGTCTGCCTCGTGGGCGGCTGAGAGGTTCACGGACTGCTCGGCCGTCACGCCGTCGGGGAACAGTCCCTTATCCTGTGGACGCTTCGTCACAAACAGGAGTGTGAGTGGCGCGATGATGGCGGCTGCGAACACGCCAATGAACACGTAGGCGGAGCGCCAGCCGAGGCTGCTGATGAGGTACTGAGCTACGAAGGCGAACACGAGGCTGGCCCCGAAGCCCGCTCCAAGGATGCCCAGGGAGAGAGCCCTTCTCCGCACAAACCAGTTGCCCACCAGCGCGGTGATGGGCGCCCAGCCGGCGATGCTCAGACCTATCGATGCCACGACGCCGTACAGTAGGTAGAACTGCCACTTCTCGGTGGCAAGGCTGCACAGCGCCACTCCCGTCCCCATGATGATGGCGCCCGCCGAGAGGACGTATCGTGGCCTGAAGCGGTCGATGAGGCCGCCAGCCACCGGGGCAAACAACCCGTAGACCAGCACGTTGATGGAGAAGATGAGCGCCGTGTTACCCCGGCCCCAGCCGAACTCGTCCACTATGGCCGGGTAGAAGACCGAGAACGTGTTGCGGCATACGTACCCGCCGACGACAGTTGCGAAGCCGATGGCGAGGATGACCCAGCCGTAGAACACCTTGCGTGTGTGCATCTGGACGTCCGGTGTTGCGGCGCTACCCGGTCAGCGCCTCGTCGCCGTTCTCCGCGAAGAAGCCAAGCAAGAGGTCATTCACTAACTCAGCTGCCTCAAACTCAAGGCTGTGTCCGGCGCCCCGTATGATGACCACCCGTGATTCAGGTATACGCACACCCAGCACATCGGCGTTCTCACACGGCACGAGAACATCCTCATCGCCCTGCAGTATGAGAGCAGGCGCCGAGACGAGCGGAAGGCGGTCCCACGAATCGTAGCTCATCAACGCGGCCCACTGTGCGCGCAGCCCGGCGGTAGGCGGTGGGTAGAGGGCGCTCAGACGCACGTAGTCCTCGACAAGATTGGGATGCGCTTCCCTGAATGACAAGCTCAGTGTGTACGGCACCCATCCGCGGGCACGCTCCTGGGGGTTCATGTCCAGCGTGGCCAGTTCCTCCAGTGCCACGGCGTTCTCTGGCGCCGCTCCGGAGGAGTGAGTCCCTCCGCACTGCGTTGCGACCAGAGTGAGACTCAGGGCCTTGTCGGGGTACTGGATGGCCACTTCCTGTGCAACCATGCCGCCCATCGACGAGCCGACGATGTGCGCGGCTGCGATGTCCAGCGCGTCCAGCAACTGCACTGCCTCCGAGGCCATCTCCTTCACGGTGTAGGGGCCCGGGGGCACATCGCTCCGTCCGGCTCCTCTGTTGTCGAAACGGACGACGAGATGATGCTCTTCGAGGACGGGCGTCTGTCTGTGCCAGTGCTCTGTGTTGCTGCCCAGTCCCGCGATGAACAACACCGGCACGCCGGCGCCGCTCGTCTCGTAGTAGAGGTTCACTCCCTGGATACTGGCGGTGGCCCGGAGTGGTTGGTTCACTGCGTGCTCCTTACGCCGGACGCGAGTGCAACCGGCATCTGCCTGGCGGCGCGGCCGTCGGCGCCGCGTCACGGTCACTGCTTCAGACGGAGGAGAAGGACGATGGCGGCGATGCAGAGGGCGGTGCCCACTACTCCCACGACGGAGTGCTGCTGCATTGCTGACGCCTCAACGAGTTCGGCGGACCTGAGTGAGAAGCCGGAGGCAATTGTGTAGAGCAGTAGTACGGAGCCGATGAAGGCGGCTCCACGCGCAATCGTCTTGATGTTCGTTTCGGGTACTCCTTTCACACACGACCCTGGGGCTGTATGAGCGGGGTAGTCCGGCATACACCGGGGTTGTTTTCGCCCGCTGCTCAGCATTGTACACGTCCGGGGCGGCTTCTTGTGTCTCTCTGCCCCAAAAGTGACAGGCGGAACCGTGTTTACCTATGTAAAACGGGGTCCGGTTGTGCGTTGACATTGTCTGTCCAGGCACGATACAATTGTGTCAGGCCATATACCTGACTGTCTCCTCTCGCACGCCGTCGCCGTCGCTCTGGGCCGTACCACCTCCAGCGACGGCGAACTCATGTCCACCGCCCACTCTCCTTCTCTCCGTGGGCATCGGGCTGCCCCCCAATCATCCGCGGTTGCCTGTGTCCCACAGGTGTGCGCCATAGCCTCGCTTCTTTCGGCGGCGCACCGGCTCGTGCCACGTGCAGTGTGTCTCTCGTTCGTTGCCGCGGTGCGTGACATTGAATGTCATGCATTCTGTTGCGTGGCGCGAGGTGGCGGGGTACACTAATTCACGTATCCTGCGGTTGGTTGGAGGTGGTCCATGCCTACCGGGAAGCCCGAGCAATTCAATGTCACGTCCCCGGCGGAGTCCGGAGACAAGATAGACCGGATACGGGATCTCCTTCTGGGCGGCAGTCTGGACGAACTCAATCACCGGCTCGGCCTCTTTGAAGCCCAACTCCAGACCGTTGAGTCAAGCCTGCGCGACGACATCGAACGACGCTTCACTGGCATGGATGGAGGCGTCTCTGTGCGCATGAGCGAGCGTGAAGCCGCCGAAGCCGCGCTTCGACAGAAGCTCACCGATGAGGTTGATGCTCTGCGTCGCGAGTTGTCGAAGATGCGGGCGGAACTCGACGCGACGATGAAGGAGGCGCTGACCCAACTGGACACCGACAAGGTGGACAAGGCGGCGCTGTCCCGGCTCTTCTCCGACATCTCCGTTCGACTGCAAGGTGGGTCTTCGTCCGCCGGCCCCAAGAGGACCGTCAATGGATGAACCTGGAACGGCGCCCCCAAGCGAGCCCGCGGATGGTGACGACGCCCGTCTTGCGGAGCTGCGCAGCCTCATCCTCAAGCCCGAACAGGTGAAGATCGAGGAACTGGACAGGCGCCTCAGTTCGCCTGAGAGCCTCGCTGAGCAGGTCGGCGGTGTCCTTGCGCACGCAGTCGCTATTCGCGGTTCACCGGACTACAAGCTTGCACTGGTGCTGCGTCCCATCGTTGAAAATGCCATACGTTCGTCTGTTCGGTCCAATCCCCAATTCTTCGCGGATATCCTCTATCCGGTGATGGGCCCGGCGATTCGCAAGTCGATTGCCGAGGCTCTGCGCGCGATGATGGATTCGTTCAACAGCTCTCTCGAGATGACTTTCTCGTGGAAATACGTTAGGTGGCGCTGGGAGGCGATCCGGACGGGCAGGTCGTTCTCCGAGGTGGTGCTCCTGCACACACTCGTCTATCGCGTGGAACAGCTCTTCCTGCTGCACCGTGAGAGCGGGATTGTCCTCCGCCACGTCGCCGTTGAAGGAGTGGTGGCGCAGGACGCCGACCTCGTCTCCGGCATGCTCACCGCGATTCAGGACTTCGTGCACGATTCATTTGGAGGAGGGGAGAACTCGCTGGAGAGTTTCCGGGTGGGAGACGTGGATGTCTGGATCGAACAGGCGCCTCACACCGTTCTTGCAGCCGTTGTTCGAGGGAATCCTCCTGCGGAGTTGAGCACGATTCTCAGGACGCAACTTGAGCTGATTGAGCTGCAGTTCATCCCCGCGCTGGAGGATTTCAGCGGAGACGCGAGTCGCTTCCACGGGGCAGAGGAATTGCTGCGACCGTGTCTCATGGTCGCCCACACCGGCAGAGCGGGACGGAGGTCGTCGCGCCTCTCGCGGGAGGGCGGACGGGCGCCCCTGAAGTCCTGGTTCTCGATGGAGAGGTTGCTTCTCGTCATTGCGATGCTGTCCATCGCTGCCATAGCGGTGTTTGCTATCATCGCGCTGACATCCCTGTGAGTGGTTCTACGTCAATAAGTGTGATGCTCCTCATGCAGCGATAGGCTGAGCCTCCTGTCTGTTGGTAAGCATGATTCTCTGCCTGAAGTTCTGGGGATTGCGATAGCCATACGCGGTCCGCTTGATGACCTTGATGCGGTTGTTCTTCCCTTCGAGAAAGCCGTTGGTATAGGGGTAGTCGAAGTAGTTGAGGATCTCTTCCCTCCAGAGGCGCAGCATGGGGAAGAGCGCCTTGAAGGAAACTGGGCCCTGATTCCGTACGGAGGCTTCCCACTGCGCCAGCGCTACCTCTGCCGCCGCCCGGCCAGTACCGCGGTACCAGTCTCTGAACCACTCCTTGAGCAGCCAGGCACGGTGCAGCTGTGGATACCGCCCCAGCAGCGCCATCAGCGTGGTCCGCTGTGGGGGAGTCAATCGCTCCCTGGCTTTCAGCAGCAGATACCGGGCACGATAGAGCTCGCCTCGCTTCCCTTGCCGCGGCTCGATGCCAGTGCGGACTTGGTCAAGCGCCCGATGCACGTGCGAGAGCACGTGGAACTTATCCACCACCACCTTCGCCCGTGGCAGGCAGAGCGCCACCGCTTGCCGAAACGGCTCATGCATATCCATCACCACTACTCTCGCCCTGTCGGCGTTCGATAGTGCGGTGAAGAAGTCCGCCACCTCCTGCTGCCGGCGCCCGCTCACCACCCCGATGACAGCCTTCCGCTCCAGATCCACTATCGCCGTGTCGTAGATCTGTCCCTTCCTGATCGAAAACTCGTCCAGTCCCAGTACCTGCGGCGCCTCCGGACTCGCCGCCGTGCCCAGTAGCATCCGCGCTTCCTCAGTCACGCAACCACGAACCAGCGTCTCTCCCACCCCTTCCTTCCGCGCCACCTGGCGCACCGGCTGCTCCAGCGCCTCCCGGCCAAGGTGGCTGCGGAACCGCCCGCTCGTTCGCTTCCTCATCCCACACACCGGATCAGGCTCGCTGAACACTCTGCCACAGACCCGACACCGGAAGCGTCGCTTGCATAACTCCAAGTACACCGGCTTCCGCCACAACCGCATATCCCGTTTCATCTGCGTCCGCCGGCTGTGCACCCTTCCCGTCATCTCCCCACACCACGGACACGGCACCTCGCGCACCCGGTACTCCACCTGCACCCCGATCCAGTGATCCGTCTCTTCCTCACCCTTCACCCGCAACTCGGGCAGCCCCAACAGCACGGTGATACAATCGTCGCGCACCTGCTTCTCCTCCTTCTCTTTGAGTTGTCGCTAACCCAAAGCTACAGAGGAAAGCAGGTGCTTTCAACTTCCCCACCTCCATCACACTTAAGAGTGTAGAGCCCTGTGAGTCCCGGCGTCGACACGCTCTCCTTCGTACTGCCATACTACGGTCTGGAGGATTCGCCATTATGATATCCAAGAAGGTATGCATGCTCGGCGGCTACGCAGTCGGCAAGACATCGCTGGTCAAGAAATTCGTGCATGGCATATTTTCCGAAAAGTATCTGACTACCATTGGTGTGAAGATAGACAAGAAAGCCGTGCAGGTGGACGGGCGTGATGTCACCCTGGTGCTCTGGGACCTCGCCGGTGAGAATGGATTCGAGAAAGTCCGACTCTCGTATCTTCGCGGCGCATCGGGCTACTTGCTGGTCGTCGACGGTACACGCCGCGCGTCTCTGCAGACGGCTCTCGAGGTACAGAGGAAGGCGCAACAGACACTTGGGGATGTCCCCTTTCTGGTGCTCATCAACAAGGGCGACCTGAAAGACCAGTGGACGGTCCTCGATGCCGATGTTCAGGACCTCGAAAGCAAAGGGTGGAGGGTGCTCGTTACCAGCGCGAAAGAGGGGACAGAGGTGGAGAAGGCGTTCATGCTCATTGCTCGCGACATGGTCTCCGGGCAGGTTCCGGAGGAGGGCGCAGCGGAGTAGCCGGGGCTATGCACGATATCTCGCAGCTACTGTCCTCACTCGACATCGTCGTCCTCTCGAAGACGGGGCCGGGTGAATTTCGGCCGTTTGTCACCGTGCCGCACTGGTTCAGCGTTGTGTTCGGTGTGTCGGACAAGTTCCAGCACCTGGTCGTGGATGCGGGACTTCCTTTCCTGGAGAATTTCGTCATCGATGCTGACGAACACTGGGGCCATGCGGACCTCCATGTGCTGTGGTCTGGCCCGTGGACGGAGGAAGCTGACGGGGACGAGGTGGTGCTCGAGGCAGGCGCGACGACCGTCGACGGTGACAGCGTGCTGGTGGTGAAGAGGTTGGGAGAGACGTCGACGGAAATGCAGGAAATACTGCAGACCGCGAGAGAGCAGAGCCTCCGGTTCGAGGACCTGTTTCGTACTGAGGAGGAGAGGGAAAAGTACCGCCGCCACCTCGAGAAAGAGGTACAGAAACGCACACGGGAACTCGAGTACACGGTGGCGCAGTTGCGCCAGGCTGTCGACGAACTCAATACCGCGAAGGACGAGACTGCCAGGCAGCGGGAGTATTTCAAGTCGCTCTTCAACGGAACGCCTGAGGCTGTCGTGCTACTCGACCAGGAAGGCCTGGTTATTGATTTCAACCCTGCTTTCTTCGAACTCTTCGGCCTATCCATTGAAGCCGCGAGGGGACGCCACATAGACGATCTTATTGTGCCGCCGCGGAAGAAGGAGGAGGCGAAAGCGCTCTCTGAGACCGCTCGCAGCAAGGGCATGGCGACTGCCAATGACACAGTGCGGCTGAAGTCGGACGGCTCGCTGGTTTCGGTTTCGGTCATCGGGGCTCCCGTCGTGTTGGGAGGAACAGGTCTGGGAGTAATCGCTTCATACCGCGATATCACAGACCAGAAGGTCGCACAGCAACGCCTCGAGGATTCGTTCATCGATCTCGTCGAGACTGTGGCACGTGCGATGGAGTCGAGCGACCCGTACACCGCGGGGCACCAGCGGGGAGTCGCGCGCATGGCGCACAGGGTCGGGGAGTTGTTGGGGTGTGATGAAGCGTGGCTCGAGGGCATATACGTCGGCGGTCTGCTGCATGACATCGGCAAGATATCCATCCCCTCCAGCATCCTCGTCAAGCCCGGCGCTTTGCGCCAGGAGGAATGGCTCGTGCTGCAATCGCACACCGTGCGAGGATACGAGATACTGACCGGGACCAGCCTGCCGTGGCGAGTGGATCTCATGGCGCGCCACCACCATGAGAGGCTGGACGGCTCCGGTTACCCCGACGGACTGAAGGGTCCGGAGGTGACGCTGGAGGCTCGTGTGCTTGCGGTCTGTGACGTTGTGGAAGCCATCAGTTCGCATCGCCCCTATCGGCCGGCGCGCTCCCTCTCCGTCGTGGAGACTGAACTCAAGTCCGGACGTGGCACCCGCTACGACGCAGGAGTCGTTGACATTGTGCTGGGGCTCATGGCTTCAGGCGAATTTCCGTTGGCCGACAGTCGCCGGGCGTGATCGGGGCCACGGAAGCCTTCGGCGCCCGGGCTGGTTCATGTAGCCTTTGCCCGGTGTCTCGCTGACTTCTACAGCCTCATCGTGAAGTTTGTATGGCGGCTCCTTCGAATCATTCCCCGCGTCAGTCCGTTCCGCCGCCGAACCTGCTTGGGCGCATGGCGCGGGCCTGGGAGAGTGTATACTGCTGGAAGAATGGGTGTTTCTCCGGAGACGATCAGCCGTTGGCAGGATGCTTTCAAGGGCACCATGATGGAGCTTGTCGGCTTCACCATCGTGTCCGCCAGCAAGGAAATGGTGCTTGCCGAGTTGCCCTTCAGATCCGAACTGAGGCAGGTGACGGGGCTGTTTCACGCCGGTGCGCTGCTGACTCTTGCAGACAGTACTGCGACAGCTCTCGCCAACCTGCATACGCAGGATTCTCCGGAGGAATTCGACCCGAATCGGTTTCCCCTCACAGTGCAGCTCAACGCCAACTTCATCCGCAACTCCGAGACCAGCAAGCTGATTGCTGAGTCCGTGCCGGTGCACGTGGGACGTCGCACCATTGTGGTGCGCACTGATGTTCGTGACGCGGGCGGGCGCCTGCTCGCGACCGTGACCAACACTCTTGTCCCCGCGTCGGACGGTGGTGGAAGGGAGAGAACCCAGGAGAAGAGATGATGGCCCCCGGTATGCGGCTCTACGTGCTGGACCTTGGCAGCATTGTGCTGTATCCCACCTGCTCGATGGCCGCGCGTCCCTGCAGCGCAGAATACCGCATCCCGGTTCCTGCCTTCCTCATTACGCACCCCGCCGGGAACGTACTCTATGATACCGGCATGGACCCTTCTACCATCGATGACCCCGTCGCCGCGTGGGGTCCGCTCATGGACCAACTCATGCCGGACATGAAGCCGCAGGACCACATCGTGAAGCGGCTTGCGACTATCGGATTCAGCCCTGATGACATCAGCTATGTCGTCCTCTCGCATCTCCACAGCGACCACGCAGGCGGCATATGCCTGTTCCCCGATGCGGAGTTCATCGTGCAGCGGGCTGAACTGGAGACCACCATGCCGGACGGCGCCAACCTCTTCTATCCCGAGCCGTACCGGGTCGCGCGACTCGATGAGACGCTTGCGGAATGTGTGCGCTCGGTGAGGCTGCTGGATGGCGACGAGGATCTGTTTGGCGATGGCCGCGTGGTGGTTGTCTCCACCCCGGGTCATGCGCCGGGGCACCAGTCGCTCCTGGTGCGGCTGGACCACACGGGCGATGTCCTCATCGCCGGAGATGCAGGAAGCGACAGTGGACAACTGGAAGACATGGTCATACCCGGTGGGACGTGGCGGCCTGATCTGTTGCGTCACTCTATAGCTCGCCTTCGCGACCTGCGAGAGAAGAGCGCACTCATTATCTACGGCCACGACCCCGACCTCTGGCCCACCCTCAAGCACTCGCCCGAGTACTATGACTAGGGGAGAGGGAGCGGCTTCCGGGACGCGATAGTTGAGCTGTTTCCCCCCAACCTTCGTTGAATGCAGATGTCGGGAGGTTGAACATGGAGAAGTCAGTTCGCCTGTATGACGAAGGCCTTGAGAAGTACCCCCTGCGTGACGTGATTCTCAGCAACGTAGCATTCGGAGCGCTTCTTGCTGCGGGGACGGTTTCCTGCTGGTTGATAAGTCCCGCCTTCGGCGTCGCGTATCTCGTGGTGTTCGCCGGGCTGACGTACGGACTGCTCCGCCGTCTCACCTGCACCCGCTGCTACTACTACGGGAAGCGCTGCGGCTCGGGCTGGGGACTCCTGTCTGCCGTGTGTTTCAGTCGTCGTCCGCTGGAGGAGTTCAATGAGAGCGCGGGCGTCAAGGTCGCTCCACTCGTGTACGGACTCATGATGCTGGTGCCTCTGATAGCCCTCGCAGTGCTCATTGTGCAGCATGCGACGACCACTCTGCTGGTTCTGATGGCATTCCTTCTGGCGATGGCGTTCTACAGCTCCGGCCCGGGCAGGCGTCGTTCCTGTTCCGTCTGCAAGATGAGACTGTTCTGCAA
>Ga0351865_10076_pt1 | contig 36007 bp, 28 predicted proteins | sample TotcelFGM3001L10_FD_206780 | JGI IMG/M metagenome (GOLD analysis project Ga0351865, IMG submission 206780) | Enriched cells from coal bed in the Powder River Basin, Montana, United States - Total cells FGM rep2 HSBNCT.FGM.300.1.L10 ... | reverse complement strand
CCTTAATCTCCACGGCGTGAAGTGCAGGAAATGCGGCACTCCGCAGTATCCGGCGCAGCGCGTCTGCATCGAGTGCGGCTCGAAGGATGATTTCGAGGACTATTCGTTCACAGACAAGTCCGCCGTACTTGCTACCTACAGCCACGACTCTCTGGGCGTCAGTGCCGACCCACCAACCACCATCGCGGCAGTCGACTTCAAGGAAGGCGGCAGGATAACCTGCGACATGACCGACCGTGACCCCGCAGAGATCAAGATCGGTATCCCGATCGAGATGGTCTTCCGGGTACTCAGGTATATCGGCGGCTTCTACACCTACTGGTGGAAGGCACGTCCGAAGAGGGACTAGAAACGCTGGCACGAATCGAGGTGAAAAATGGACGGAATCAAGGACAAAGTCGCAATCATCGGAATGGGTTGCTGCAAGTTCGGCGAGAACTGGGACAAGAGCGCCGACGACATGATTATCGATGCCGTGTATGAGGCATACGAGGACGCAGGTATTGAGCCCAAGGATATCCAGGCTGCATGGCTTGGCACCTACATGACTGAGTGGACGGGACAGATGCTGTCGCGCGCATTGAAGTTCGACTTCATCCCGATAACGAGAGTCGAGAATGCGTGCGCCACCGGCTCCGACGCCCTCAGGAACGCATGCTACGCGGTCGCCTCCGGCGCCTGCGACATCGCTCTCGCCGTGGGCGTCGAGAAGCTGAAGGACTCCGGGTACAGCGGTCTGCCGGACTTCGAGATTCACCGCAGGCAACTGAACACCTACCGGAGCCGGTCCTTCAGCCCGCCCGGACACTTCGCCATGATGGCCACCAAGTACTTCAACAAGTACGGCCTCAGCTACGAGGAAGGCAAGCGCATCATCGGCAGCATCTCAGTGAAGAACCACTACAACGGTTCGCTTGCGCCCAAGGCCCATTTCCAGGCCGAGACGACGCTCGAGAAGGTTCTCGCTTCTCCTATCATCGCCTCGCCCCTCGGACTGATGGACTGCTGTGGAGTGAGCGACGGAGCCGCAGCCGCCATCGTGACCAGAGCCGATCTGGCGAAGAACTTCAGGGCGGACCCCATCTACGTCAAGGGACTCCAGATTGCCGTCGGTCCATCCGAGGGCTACATGAGCCAGAAGTACGACTGGAGCCATGTCGAGGAGACGGTCAGGGCGGGCGAACGCGCATACGCCGAGGCAGGCGTCAAGAACCCGCGTGAAGAGATAAGCATGGCGGAAGTGCACGACTGCTTCAGCATCACCGAGCTGGTTATCATGGAGGACCTGGGATTCAGCGCGCGCGGCAAGGCGCCCGAGGACGTTGATGCCGGCTTCTTCAAGCTGGACGGTGGACTTCCTATCAACACCGACGGTGGTCTCAAGTGCTTCGGACATCCCATCGGCGCGAGCGGCCTCCGCATGATGTACGAGGTCTACAAGCAGTTGCAACAGAAGGCCGACAGGCGGCAGATCAAGAACCCCAGGCTTGGCCTCACCCACAATCTCGGCGGCACGCCGGCCACGTGCAGCGTCAGCGTTATCATCGCCGGCAACGAGAAAGGCTAGGATATACCGACACTCCGACCACTGACGTAGCGCAGGAGCGGAGAGGATAGCGATGGAGGGCGGTGAGACTGCCGCAATCGGGCAGTCTCACCGCCCTGTTTTCGTGTGCGACTACGCTCCAGTCTTTCCTTTGCGTAGCAGCGGGACCTGACCTATAATACGGCCATGGAGAAGAGCACTTTCCGCACCAAGAGCGGCCTTGCCCAATCTCTCAAGGGCGGGGTCATAATGGATGTCGTCACGCCCGAGCAGGCGAAGATAGCCGAGGATGCCGGTGCATGCGCCGTCATGGCGCTTGAGCGAGTCCCGGCAGACATTCGCGCCGCCGGCGGGGTCGCCCGCATGGCAGATCCCACGATCATCGCCGCTATCATGGAGGCGGTGAGCATACCGGTCATGGCCAAGTGCCGCATCGGCCACTTCGTCGAAGCGCAGGTGCTCGAAGCACTGGGTGTCGATTTCATCGATGAGTCGGAAGTGCTCACTCCCGCCGACGAGAGCTTTCACGTGTGGAAACACGATTTCCGCGTGCCCTTCGTGTGCGGTTGCCGCGAGCTTGGCGAGGCGCTTCGCCGTATAGCCGAGGGAGCCGCGATGGTGCGTACGAAGGGTGAGGCAGGAACCGGCAACATCGTTGAAGCCGTGCGCCACATGCGCGCGGTGCAGGACGGCATCCGTCGGGTGCACTCTCTGCCGAAGGAAGAGCTGAGCACGGAGGCCAAGAACCTCGGCGCCCCGTTACAGCTCGTCATCGACCTGCACGAAGCCGGCAGCCTGCCCGTCGTCAATTTCGCGGCAGGTGGAGTAGCCACTCCGTCCGACGCCGCGCTGATGATGCAACTCGGCGCCGATGGCGTGTTCGTCGGGTCCGGCATCTTCAAGTCGAGCAACCCTCCCGCCAGAGCCAAGGCGATTGTGGAAGCGGTGACACACTATCGCGACCCTGAGATAATCGCGCGGGTTTCGCGAGGGCTTGGGGAGGCGATGCCCGGAATCGAGATTGCCACCATCCCACAACAGGAGCTTCTCGCCTCAAGAGGCTGGTAGGAAGACGAGTGCGACAGATAGTATCTGACGACCTCGACGCTCTGCTCGACGTACTTCCGCCCCACGTCCGCGAGCCACTTCGCGACCAGGCGCAACTGAACGAGCTTCTTGAGGTAGTCATCGACCTCGGCTCGCCTCCGGAAGCTCGCTTTCTGCAGAGCGAGTCAGTTATCAGCTGCAAGGAAGTCGACCAGAACGACATCGCCTTCGTCGTCTCGCGCGTCGGCCAGTTTACAAGTGACAACAGGGCCGGAATCGAACGCACTCTGCACCGCATCTCTGCGATGCGCAACCGTCAGGGCGTCATCATCGGCCTGACCTGCAGAGTGGGGCGAGCGGTGTTCGGCATGGTCGACATGATTGCCGACCTCATCGAGTCAGGTCAGAATATCCTTCTCCTCGGGCGCCCCGGCGTGGGCAAGACCACGATGCTTCGCGAGGCGGCGCGTATCCTTGCCGACAATGCCCGTAAGCGCGTCATCGTCATCGACACGTCAAACGAAATCGCCGGAGATGGTGACATCCCGCATCCGGCGATAGGCCATGCCAGGCGGATGCAGGTGGCGTCGCCTGAACGTCAGCACGCCGTGATGATCGAGGCCGTCGAGAATCACATGCCACAGGTCATTGTCATCGACGAGATCGGCACGGAGCTTGAGGCCCAGGCGGCACGAACAATTGCAGAGCGGGGTGTCCAGCTCATCGGCACTGCCCATGGCAACAACCTCGAGAACCTCATCCTGAATCCGACGCTGTCCGACCTCATAGGCGGCACACAGTCAGTGACGCTGGGCGACGAAGAGGCGCGCAGGCGTCATACGCAGAAGTCCGTACTGGAGCGCAAGGCTCCGCCTACGTTCGACGTTATTGTCGAGATACTGGATTTCTACCGGGTCTCCGTGCACACCAACGTGGAAGAGGCGGTGGACAACATCCTCGCCCACCACCCGGTACGGACGGAGTTACGCTGGGTTGACAGCAACGACGAGATACGCAGCGAGTCCGTCCAGTCCTCCCCCACCGGCACCGAGACCGTAGTCGACAGGGAAGCGACCTCTCCCGCGTCGTCTCGAGAGAAATCGATACGAGTCTATCCCTTCGGCGTCAACCGGACGCGACTTGAAGCCGTTGCCAAGAAAGAACGAACCAGCATGCAACTGGTGGACGACCTCGAAGGCTCGGACCTCTTCTTGACCACGCGAACCCACTACCGGCGGAAGCCACAGCGCGTTCGCGACGCGGAGGCACTCGGCATCCCGATCTACGCCTTGAAGGGCAACGACGTGCACCAGATGCGCCAGTGTCTGCACACGATTGCTCCCGGACTGTCGCGTTCCAACTACGTTCAGCAGCTTCAGGAACTCCTCAATGAGGGCGGTGGATCTGTCGAGGGCGCCAGGCGTCCGCGCGAGCGCTCTTCGAGGGGGGCGGACTAGCCCGTGGGGCTGTTCATTTCATTCGAGGGCGGCGAAGGCTGCGGCAAGAGCACGCAGGCGAAGCAGCTGGCAGCCGAACTCGATCGGCACGGCTACAGTACAACGCTCACCTATGAACCCGGCGGCACGCCCCTGGGAGAGGAACTGCGCCGCAGCCTGAAGAGAGCGCGAAACGAAGGCATCACCGCTGAAGCCGAGCTGCTGCTGTTTGCAGCCGCCCGGAGTCAGTTGACGATGACCGTGCTCATTCCAGCACTGGAACAGGGCAAAGTCGTTGTCTGCGACCGATACGCGGACTCAACCACCGCATACCAGGGCTACGGGCGGGGGCTGCCCCTCACCACGGTCACTGCAATCAACCAGGTCGCCACGCACGGCATTCGTCCGGACCTTACCGTGCTGCTCGACATGGACCCATCTCGCGCGCTGCTGCGCAAGGGGCGCACCCGGGACCGCTTCGAGCACGAGTCGGCTGCATTCCACGAGCGAGTCCGGAACGGGTACCTGGCGCTCGCGCAGGCGGAGCCGGCGCGATGGCTGGTGCTCGATGCCTCCAGGCCTCCTGAAACCACAGCGCAGGCCATCTGGTCGCGCGTCTCAGCTCTCCTGGACCGCGGTCTCTCCCTGACACATCCTCCCGCGTAGTCCGGCGACAGGTCGCACAGTGCCGGATACAACGGCGATGAAAGAGCGCGTCGGAGTCGCACTCAGCGGAGGCGCCGATTCGGCACTGACCGCATCGCTGCTCCTCTCGCGCGGCCACAGCGTATTCGGACTGCACCTTCTTCTCACACACACGAGTGCGGCAACAGCACGGGCCACACACGCGGGTGACATCGCTCACCAACTGGGAGTAGAGTTCAGAGTAATCGACGCGGCCGATGTGTTTGCCGCCACGGTCATCGCACCGTTCTACAGCGAGTACTCCGCGGGCAGGACCCCCAACCCGTGCGTCACCTGCAACAGGGATATCAAGTTCGGACTCCTCCTGAGAACAGCACTGGACAGCGGCGCCGACAAGCTGGCCACGGGCCACTATGCGCGGGTTGTGCCTCACGAGCTACGACATGAGCTTCGGCGGGCGGTCGACCACCAGGCAGACCAGTCCTATTTCCTGTACGCAATCGATGCAGCAGTGCTGGAACACCTGGTCCTGCCGCTGGGCGACCTGCTCCGTAGCGAGGTCCGCTCCCTGGCGCTTCAGCAGGGGCTCATCCAGGGCAAATCAAGCCAGGATATCTGCTTCCTGGAGGGTCAGACCCTCCGCAGCTTCACGGCGGAGCGCGTCGCCGCCACCCCCGGCGACATCGTTGACCTTGAGGGCCGAGTGCTCGGCCGGCACGACGGCCTGCCCTTCTACACAGTGGGACAGAGACACGGACTGGGTATCGCACTGGGAACACCCGCATACGTGGTTCGTCTTGACGCACGCCGTAACAGGGTCGTGCTGGGGACTGCGGATGCTCTCTTGAGTGCATCCGCCAGGCTGCAGGACGTTCGATGGCTGGTGCAGCCGGAGCGCGACGAATTTCCGGCGCAGGCACGCATACGCTACCGCGCCCGATGTACGTCCGCTCAAGTCACCCTGAAGGAGTCCGAAGCCCTCGTGCGGTTCCTGGAGCCCCAGCGCGCAGTCGCCCCGGGTCAATCGGTCGTATTCTATGACGGCGACACCGTTCTCGGAGGAGGGGTGGTCGCAGAGACTTTCGCGAGGGTTCACGATGCAGACTAGAGGGGTGCGCCCGACTGCCGACAGGGAGCGCCGGCTACGCGACGAAGGCTCCTGGCCGGTGGCCGGCGTGGATGAAGCCGGACGAGGCGCGCTCGCCGGTCCCGTGGTTGCCGGGGCGGTGGTGTCGGACTGGTGTGTGCCTCTTCCGTGGCACCACGATGTTCGGGACAGCAAACAGCTCACTGCGGCTCGCAGGGAGCGCCTGTTTGAACTCATCATGACTGAAGCGCTTTCGGTAGGGGTGGGCATCGTCAGCAGTGAGGAGATCGACCGCATCGGCATCGCCGCGGCCAGTCGCAAGGCGATGTACGAGGCACTGGCCGCCCTGGCGGTGGCGCCTTCCTGTGTGCTCATCGACTGGTTCACCCTGCCGATGCTGCGGACGCGACAGGAGGGAGTGCCGGGTGGTGACGCACGGTGCGTGTCCATCGCGTCGGCATCGATCGTGGCGAAGGTCACGCGCGACCGAATAATGACCGAGATGGACCGGCGCTACGACGGCTACGGATTCGCCGCACACAAGGGATACGGCACGGCGGCACATCTATGCTGTCTCCGAGAACGGGGCGCTTCCCCTGTGCACCGTCTCAGCTTCAGGCCGGTGCGCCTCATCGCGGGAGGGCTGTTGTGAACTACGCGGAGGTTGGTCGACGCGGAGAGGAACTCGCACGCGCGCTCCTCAAGAAGCGGGGGTACAAGATCCTGGACACCAACGTAAGCGGTCACTTCGGCGAGATAGACATCGTTGCCAGGAAAGGCAACTGCCACGTCTTCGTAGAAGTCAGAACGAGGACGGGAGACGCATTCGGCACACCGGAGGAATCCATCACGCGGCATAAGCGGGACAAGATGGTCACGTGCGCACTCGACTACGTGGCGAAGCACGAGGCGCTGCATGAAGCCTGCTGGCGCATCGACGTGGTCGCCATCGAGCTTGACGAGAAGGGCAGGCAGACCCGCGCCGAGGTCATCGAATCGGCTGTTCCCCTGGACTGACGTTCGCCGTACGGTATAATGCACGCGCCATTGTCAGGCGAAGAGGAGGTTCCGCATGAAGGTATACGTATCGTTCTGGCTCCCGGAGGCGCCGCTCAACACGCTCAGAGAAAAGCACTCGGTGATTGTGAACGAGAATCCCACGCTCCCTTCTCCTGACGAGCTGGTGGCGCAGTTGTCCGATGCCGACGCATTCCTGTGTGTCGGCAGTAGAGTCGACAAGGCCGTGCTCGACAGGGTGGGCAGTCGACTCAAGATAATCGCCAACTGGGGCGTCGGCTACAACAACATCGACGCGGAGTACGCGGCGCAGAAGGGCATCATGGTCACCAACACGCCCGATGTGCTGACGGAGACCACCGCCGACATGTCGTGGGCACTGCTGATGGCCGTCGCCAGGCGGGTCGTCGAGGCAGACGCATACGTTCGCGCCGGTCAGTTCAAGGGATTCAAGCCGTTTGCGATGCTGGGAGCGGACGTGTGGGGAAAGACCATCGGCATCATTGGATTCGGCCGCATCGGACAGGCAGTGGGCAGGCGCGCCCTGGGATTCCGCATGAAGGTGCTGTACTACGACAGCAGGCGCCTCGACCCCGAGACCGAAACGTCGCTTTCGGCCACCTACGCGGATGTTGATACTCTGCTCAAGGAGTCCGACTTCGTCACGCTCCATGTGCCCCTGATGGATGAGACGCACCACCTGATAGACGCCGCGCGCCTGTCTCTCATGAAGCCCACGGCGTTCCTCGTCAACGCGGCGAGAGGCCCGGTTGTGGACGAGAAGGCGCTGCTGGACGCACTGCGGGAGAAGAAGATAGCGGGGGCAGGATTGGATGTCTTCGAGAAGGAACCTGAACTGACGCCGGGACTGACGGACCTTTCGAACGTCGTACTCGCGCCTCACATCGGCAGCGGCAGTTGGGAGACCAGGACCAACATGGCGCATGTTGCTGTGAGGAACATCATCGCGGCGCTCGACGGGAAGACGCCTCCCACCCTTGTGAACAAGCCCGCCGCACGGCGAGATTGAGTTCCTCCACCACCTGCATTCACACAAGAGGGGTGGACGCGCAGCGTCCACCCTTCTGCCATTCTCACGCCATCTTCGTCTGCGCGGCCTTCTCCAGCCCCAGTTCCTTGATGGCCACCTCGCGCATCTTGAACTTCTGTATCTTGCCGGTGACCGTCATTGGGAACTCGGTGACGAACTTCACGTACCGCGGAATCTTGTAGTGCGCGATCCTGCCCTTGCAGTACGCACGGATCTCCTCCTCTGTCGCACTTTCGCCGTCCCGCAGCTCGATCCAGGCCTGGACCTCTTCCCCGTACTTCTCGTCGGGAACGCCAACGACCTGTACGTTCTTCACCTTGGGGTGCGTGAAGAGGAACTCCTCAATCTCCCGGGGATAGACGTTCTCTCCTCCCCGGATAATCATGTCCTTGGCTCTACCGGTTATCTTGCAGTAACCACGCTCGTCCATCGTGGCAAGGTCGCCGCTGTGGAGCCAGTGTGCCTGGTCGATCGCGTCGGCCGTACCCTTCGGATTGTTGTGGTAACCGCGCATTATGTTGTAGCCGCGGTAGTAGATCTCACCCTGCGTGCCACAGGGCACGATGGCGCCCGTATCCCTGTCGACCACCTTCAACTCCACGTGGGGCATTGGCAGCCCGACGGTGCCGGTGCGGTCCTCCAGCGACGCGTCGACGGGCGTCTGGGTCACCACCGGCGATGACTCGGTCTCGCCGTAGCAGATGGTCATCTGGCTCGCGTGCATGCGGCTGACGACCTTCTTCATAACCTCGATCGGGCAGGGCGCACCTGCCATGATGCCCGTCCGGAGCGAGGACAGGTCGAACGAGTCGAACTCCGGGTGATCCAACTCGGCGATGAACATGGTCGGCACTCCATGCAGCGCCGTGCAACGCTCCTGCTGCACCGCCTTGAGCGTCGCCAGCGGGTCGAAGCTCTCGGCCGGCAGCACCATGGTCGCTCCGTGCGTCATGCAGGTGAGATTTGACATGACCATGCCGAAGCAATGATAGAACGGCACGGGAATGCACAGCCGGTCCTTGTCGGTGAAACGCATCCCTTCGCCCACGAAGAAGCCGTTGTTCAGGATGTTGTGGTGAGTGAGCGACGCCCCTTTCGGCAGGCCGGTCGTCCCCGATGTGTACTGGATGTTGATGACATCATCGATGTCGAGCGACGCCTGGCGTTCATCGAGTTCCGCGTCCGAGACGCCGCGTCCCAGGGCCAGGAACTGCTCCCAGTTGTACATCCCCGGGTGCTCCTGCGGCCCCATGAGCACCGCCGTGCGCAGCAACGGGAGCTTCTCGCTCTGGACCGCTCCGGGGAGCGATTCGCGCACTTCCGGACACACCGTGGCAAACATGGAGACGTAATCCGAGGTCTTGAACCGTTCGATGAGGAGGAGTGCGCTTGCCTCGGAATCCCGCAGGGCATGCTCCAGCTCATGCGTACGACAGGCCGGGTTGATATTCACAAGCACCGCGCCCATGATCGCGGTTCCGAACTGCGTGAGCACCCACTCCGCATGGTTGGTGGACCAGATAGCTACGCGGTCGCCACGCGCGATGCCGAGCTTCATAAGCGACTTCGCCACACTGCGACAGTCCTCTCTCAGGCGCGTGTACGTCCATCGTCGCCCCTCCGGAACATCGACCATCGCCTCGTTGTCGGGAAAGCGCGAGACAATGCGGTCGAGGTAGTCGGGAATCGTCAGTCCGATGAGCGGGGTTGTGGAGCCGCCGTGCGCGTAGCTGAGTGCGGATGAACGTGCCATATGTTTCCCTCCATGTCCTGCTGACTCGATATGCTGCCCTGCGAGCCGGGGAGCTCAGGCGCAGCGAATCGGTACCGGCGCACGCTACATATACCGGTCGAGCACCTCCGGCACCAGCACCGATCCATCTGCCTGCTGGTAGTTCTCCAGTACTGCGATGAGCACCCTGGGGAGTGCCAGTCCTGAGCCATTCAGCGTGTGAGGGAACTGCGGCTTCGCGTTGGGGTCCGGGCGGAAGCGGATGTTCGCACGACGCGCCTGGAAATCCCAGCAGTTGCTGCAGGAACTCACCTCCAGCCACTCGTTGGAGCCCGGCGCCCAGACCTCAAGGTCGAATGTCTTGCACGACGCGAATCCGAGGTCGCCCGTACACAGCTGCACAACCCTGTAGGGCACTCCGAGGTGCGTGAGCACATCCTCGGCGTCCGCAACAAGGCGGTCGAGCTCGGCATCAGACTCCTCAGGCCTCACGTACTTGTACAGCTCGACCTTGTCGAACTGGTGTCCGCGCTTGATGCCCCGCGTGTCCTTGCCGGCAGCCATCTTCTCCCTGCGGAAGCAGGGCGTGTAGGCGGCGTAGTAGAGCGGCAGGTCGGCGCCATCCAGTATCTCGTCGCGGTGCAGGTTGGTCAGCGGCACTTCGGCCGTGGGGACAAACCAGTAGTCCTCTTCGGCGTCGTGATACAGGTTGTCGGCGAACTTGGGAAGGTTACCGGAACCAACCATGCACTCCTTGTGAAGCATGAACGGGAGGTAGACCTCTGTATAGCCATGCGACTTCGTGTGGAGGTCGAGCATCAGCGATATGAGTGCGCGCTGCAGTCGCGCGCCGAGTCCCTTGAGCACGTAGAAACGACTGCCGGAGAGCTTGACTCCCCGGGCGAAGTCGATTATGTCCAGTCTCTCGCCGATGTCCCAGTGCGGCAGCGGTGGGAAGTCGAAGTGCCGTGGCGTCCCGCAGGTGCGAACGACCACATTACCGGCCGCGTCCGCCCCTTCCGGAACGCTTGCGTGCGGGATGTTGGGCAACTCCAGCAGCAGGGCGTCGAGTGTCTCTTTGGCTTCACGGGCGGCACGCTGAAGTTCGGAGGATTGCTCCCCCATTGTCCGCAGTCCGTCGAGGAGCTGCTGCGGCTTCTCCTTCGCCCGTCCGAGTTCCTTGCTGGCCTGGTTGTGCCGTGCCCGCAAGTCCTCCGACTCCCGGAGCAGGTTGCGGTAGCGCTCGTCCGCCTCGATGACAGGCCCCAGGGCGTCCGGAATTCCCCGCAGCGCCATGGCCCGCTCGACTGTGGCGCGGTCCTCTCGGATAAGCCTGATATCAAGCATCTCGCTTCCCCCTTAGCTGAGGAAAAAGTATCACGTCGCGTATGGACTCCTGTCCTGTGAGCAGCATCACCAGGCGATCGATGCCGATGCCCAGCCCACCGGTTGGCGGCATGCCGTACTCCATCGCCTCAAGGAAATCCTCGTCGGCGACCTGGACATCCTCGTCGCCGACCCGCTCGCGAAGCTGCTGCTCCAGCCGTTCGCGCTGGTCGATGGGATCGTTCAGCTCGGTGAAGGCATTCGCGAACTCGAGGCCACAGATGAACGCCTCAAACCGCTCGACAAGGCGCGGATTGCCCCGCTTCTTCTTGGGGAACGGAGACATCTCCACCGGATAGTCGAGCAGGAAGGTCGGCTGTTCCAGTTTCGGCTCCACGAAAGTTGAGATGAGCTCATCGATGAGCCTGCCCCTGCCGGGCATGCCCTCGATGTGCACTCCGGCCTGCAGCATCCGTTCGTGAAGCGACTCCGAGTCGGTGTAGTCCTCGAAATCGATCCCGCTCGCCTCCGTCACGGCATCGCGCAGAGTGAGGCGGCGCCAGGGAGGCGCGAGCTCGACAGTATGGCCGCGGAAGTCGACCTTCGTCGTGCCGAGCACGGTCGCCGCGACGGTGGCGAACAAACGCTCGGTGAGGTCCATCATGTCCTCGTAGTCGGCATAGGCGCGATAGCATTCCATGAGCGTGAACTCCGGATTGTGCCGCACCGATATGCCCTCGTTCCTGAACACCCTGCCAAGCTCATAGACACGGGCTATTCCGCCCACGATGAGCTTCTTGAGCGACAGCTCGAGCGCGATGCGCAGGTACAGGTCCTCATCGAGGGCATGGTGATGGGTGACGAAGGGACGGGCCAGGGCGCCGCCCGCGGTGCCCTGCAATACGGGAGTCTCGACCTCCACGTAGCCCTCGTCTTCGAGGAAGCGCCGTGTGGCGCTGACTGCGCGACTGCGCACAGCGAACGTTCGTCGCGTCTCTTCATTCGAAATGAGATCGAGATACCGCTGCCGGTATCGCGTCTCGACATCGACAAGCCCATGCCATTTCTCGGGCAATGGCCTGAGCGACTTCGCGAGAAGCGTGACCGTGGAGACCTCGACGGTCACCTCCCCGGTCCTGGTGAGGAACAGCATCCCCTCCACGCCAACGAAATCGCCGACGTCTATGTCCCCGAGCATCTCGTAGCGCTCCTCGCCCAGCAGGTCCTTCCTCAGGCATGCCTGCAACTTGCCCGAGCCATCCCTGACGTCGAGAAACGCCATCTTCCCCATCTTGCGCCTGGCCATGACGCGCCCGGCGACCGAGATAGACTGCGTACGCTCACCCTCGCGCTCGCACAGGGCGCGCGCGCTGGAAGCTGAGTGCGAAGGATGGTAACTGTGGGGATAGGGGTCTATGCCCCTTGCCCTGATGTCCTCAACCGCTTTGAGGCGCTCTTCGGTCACACGATCGAGACGTGAACCCATGGTGGTTCCCTCCACAGCGCACTCAGGCGCTGCGCCGCGCAGTTGCACGGTCGTGGGGGATACTACGGGGGGGTCTCATCCCCACCGCTCTCCGCGGGGCCGCTGGCTGCGAGCACGGCCCTGGCCTGCTCGTACAGTGATTCGGGCACGAGGATACGCACCTCACCGAGACCATCCACCGTGAGACCATACACGATGCCGGCGCTCTCGTAGCTCAGTGCGGCCGGGATGCCATTGTCCTCAAGGCGGGCACGGATTATCTGGGCCTCTCCGTGCCTGGACCTGCAAAGAACCACCAACGCGTTCCCGGCAGTCATCGTATCCTCGGGCTATTCTAGCAGAAAGGGCTTCCGGCTCGATAGCAGCGCCGGAGAAGCCTCTCGCACAGCGCCGGGGCGCGGTCGTGGAGCGCCTCAGGGTGTGTCTCGAAGGCCCGCTTCGAATTCGGGCACCAGGGCCCTCAGCCGCTCCACAAACTGCTCGCTAACGACCTTGTCGGGCAGCGGGGTAACAGATATTTTGCCGTTCTCGACAGCCCACAGGTCAGTGCCGGGAAGCGCGTCTTCCAGCTCGTCGTTCCTGGTGATCAGGAAGAACTCGCCGCTCTCGTCGTAGTCCTTCTCGATTCGGTCGCAATAGTTCTTGCGGCTGATGCGCGTGACTTCCACGCCGACGATACCGTCCGGTGTGAGATTGGGCACGTTGACATTCAGGAACATCGGCCCATCGAGTGCGCCTTCACCGACCTTCCTCGCAATCAGGCCGGCCATTCGCGCAGCCGTCCTGTAGTCTATGTCGACGTAGGCATACATCGACACCGCCAGCGAAGGGATATTGTGGAGAAACCCCTGCATCGCCGCACCGACCGTGCCGGACACGTATACGTCGTGCCCCAGGTTCGAGCCACGGTTGATGCCGGAGACCACGAGATCGAATTCGCCCGGGAAGAGGCAACTTATCGCGAGGATCGCGCTGTCGGCGGGCGTTCCGGAGACCGAGAACGCTTTGACGCCATCCACCTGAGGGGCAACTTCCTGAACCCGGATGGGCTTCCGCAGGCTAATCGACGTGCCTGCACCACTCCTCTCCTCGCCGGGGGCCGCGACCACGAGGTCGCCTACTTTCGCCAGTTCCGCGGCCACGGCCCAGAGCCCTGGCGCACCAATGCCATCATCGTTGGTCAGCAGAATACGCATACATATCAACAGGCGCAGAGGCGGGTTCCCGCGCTACACGTCAGGCGGCAGCACCTCGCCGTTCAGAGTGAGATCGAAGTTGTAGCCGAGGAAGTTCGGTTTGATGACCACCGAGAACCACTCGCCATCTATCTCGAACGGCTGCTGGCGGTAGTTGAAGATGGTGATGGACATCGCCTTCGCAGCGAAGTACGTCACCACGTTGCCGTCCACCTTCACTTCGCCGATAGCGAGCCACGGCTTGCGCCGTACCTCGACCTTGTGGGTCTTGTCATTGACCTTGACTGTCCAAGTCTTGGGTTTTGCCACCTTGCGCGTGCTCCTTTCCACCATATTGTGCTGGCGTGAGAGAAGGGTGTCAACTTGCACGCAACGGAGTCAAGCATCCCAGGACCTGTCCGGCACTCCCGTGAATCGCGAGAAGGCGACATCCACACCCTCCGTGCAGTATACCTCGCAGCGTTTGACACGCGGAAACGCTTGTTGGTACACTCCGTGCGCTTCCATCCGTCACGCGGCCCCGTGGTGTAGCGGTCTAACATGCCACCCTGTCACGGTGGAGATCGGGGGTTCGAATCCCCCCGGGGTCGCCAGCCTTCCCTACAGCCGCCGTCTTCCCCATGCCAAGCCAGGTTCATCCAGCCCGCTTGTGCCTATCGCGCCCATGCAGTGATAGAATGCAGTGAGTGAGGCTTCAAGTCCGCCTATGTCAGTCAGTTCTTACTACTTAGACGAGACCGGCGCCGTTCAAACCAACCTCTCTCCGAGCCGGATGTCGGAGGCGCTGCACAGCGGCAAGGGACTGCTGTGGGTCGACATCTCCGAGACTGCCGAGAATGATGGGGCGCTGCTGGCGGACGTGTTCCAGTTTCACCGGCTGGCAATCGAGGACTGCGTGGAGTCCCAGATACACCCCCCGAAGATAGATGATTACGACGACTACCTGTTCATCGTCGTCCATGGCATCAATCACGCGGCCGAGGCGGTGGAGGCGGTGGAGACTGCCGAACTGGAGCTGTTCCTTGGCGCGAACTACGTGGTCTCCAATCACAACTTCCCACTCTACAGCGTCGATGAACTCAGACGCCTCGTCGAAATGAGTCCGCGACCTCTCCAGCGGGGTGCTGACTTCTTCGCCTATCTGCTCATTGACGCGCTTGTCGACAATGTTCTGCCAACCCTCGACCTCATGATTGACGTTGCCGAGGATGTGGAGGAGCAGGCGCTCACCACCTCTCATCCTGCCACGCTGCAGTCCATTCAGCGGCTGAAGCGCTCGGTGCGCCGCGTCCACCGCACGATGGTGCCGCAGCGGGAACTACTCAATCGCCTCAGCAGGGGTGAATTCGCGCTCATCAGGCAACAAACACGGGTGTTCTTCCGTGATGTCTACGACCACCTCGTGCTCATCGAAGACCTGAACATGGACATACGAGAAAGCGCGGACAATGCCATCACCACGTATCTCTCTGCCATCGCCAACCGGCAGAACGAAACGATGAAGGTACTCGCGGTAGTCGGCGCAATCTTCTTGCCTCTTACTCTGCTTGCAGGCGTGTACGGCATGAACTTCGACTACATGCCGGAACTCAGGTGGCACTACGCGTACTTCGTGGTTATCGGGTTCATGCTTCTTGTCATCGCCGGAGCGCTCGTGTTGTTCTGGAAGCGCGGATGGTTCAGGCCACGACCATTGCCTGTCCAAATCCTCCGCCCGTTTGCCGTCGAGAAGGACAAGTTGCGCGGCCATGCATCCCGTGAGGGAGAGAGCAACTCCCACGAGGAAGAGTGACTCCCCTGGTCGGACAATGCGGTTCGCGATACATCACAAGGGCTTGACGGCGCACACGGCCAACCCTAGACTTGCTGCATGATGTTCGCGATTGGGGACAGCGTAGCGGTGGCGGACCTCTGGCTCTGGTTCAGTTCGCACGCCATCTGGATACTCATGGGGGCCGCGCTTGCTCTTGCGCTCCTCGTCTACGGAAGGCCCCGGCTTCTGGATTGGCTGTCTCACACTCTCCATGGCGATCGAGCCATCGCCGTGCAGCGACTTTGTGACGTTGTCATCGCAACGCTGGACGCCGTGATCGTTACGGTCATAGCCGCCGCAGCCATCGCCATAACGGTCGCGCGTGAAGGGCCGGAGGCGCTCATCACCCCGGAGTCCATCCAGCTGTGGTTCATGACCCACGGCCTGCTCATCCTCCTGATTGCTGCCATCGGCTACTTGCTGTACCGACTGATGAAGACCGCCATTCCCGGCATAGTCGAGAGCTCGATGTCGTCTCGAGGCAGAGGGAGGAAGGCAAGGGAGGATCTGGCGCGCCGCGTGCAGACGCTCAGCGGAGCGATGTCGACCATAGTGGGCATCACCATCGTCATCGTCGCGTCCTTCATGATTCTCGGCGAGATGGGAGTGGATGTCACACCACTGCTGGCAACGGCAGGCGTGGCCGGCATCGCCATCGGCCTGGGAGCGCAGAGCCTTATCAGGGATATGATTGCCGGGCTCTTCATCCTGATGGAGGACCAGTACAACAAGGGGGATGTGGTCAAGGTCGCGGGCATCGCCGGCCTTGTCGAGGACGTCACGCTGAAGCGAACCGTGCTACGCGACCTCGACGGCATCGTGCACACCATCCCCAACGGTGAGATCAAGATGGCGAGCAACTACACGAAGGAATACTCCAGGATGAACCTGGACGTGCCCGTTGCGTACGCGGAGAACCTCGAGCGCGTCATCGCTGTCATCAACCGCGTCGGCCAGGAGATTGCCAGGGACCCCGTCTGGGGCCCTAAGATACGCAGCGCACCGCAGAGCCTCGGCGTCAACAAGTTCGGGGAGTCAGGAGTCGAGATAAAGGTCCTCGGCGACACGAAACCGATGATGCAGTGGGAGGTCGCGAGGGAATTCAGGCTGCGCATCAAGAAGGCGTTCGACCAGGAGCACATCGAAATCCCCTTCCCGCACCTGAGGCTCTACTACGGTCAGACCGATTCCGGCTCATCGCTCAGGTGCCCTGTCTGTCAACACCCTCACGTTGATGGCGGCAAGTACTGCTCGAACTGCGGAGCATCACTCCCCGTTGACGCGGGACCGGCACAGCCGCAAACCGAGAGCAAGTGACCCGCTTTCCCGGAGCACGATGCCCGTACCCAGCGCACGCGAGTCCCGAGGCTTACCTTTACTGCGCCATCGCGGTGTACTAGACTCGGATACACATCACCACGTCACTTGAGAGTCGTGATGCGGGACTGACCGGCACCGATGACGTACGAGATTGCACTCGTCCTCGCCCTGATAGGAGTGGCGTCGCTGCTGCTCATCACCGAGAAGCTGCGCGTCGATGTCGTCGCTATGCTCGTCATGCTGGCTGCGGCGTGGCTCGGACTTGTCACCCCTGCACAGGCATTCTCGGGACTCGCCAGCAACGCCGTGGTGGCGGTCATGGCCGTGATGATGCTGAGCTACGGTCTAGATCGCTCCGGTGTGACACAGCACCTCACTCGCCCGATAATGCGCCTTGCCGGCCGCAGTGAATCGCGCATCATCGTGTTGATGTCGGCCACCGTGGGAGCGCTGTCCGCCTTCATGCAGAACGTCGGCGCGGCAGCACTGTTCCTGCCCGCGCTGCTCCGGCTCGCCCGCACGAACGGACTGTCACTGCCCAGAACACTCATGCCCGTCGGCTTCGCCGCTATCCTCGGCGGCTGCCTCACCATGGTTGGCTCCGGACCTCTCATCATCCTGAACGACCTGCTGCGACAACGCGACCTTCAACCATACGGGCTCTTCGCGGTGACTCCTCTCGGCGTGGTGCTGCTCGCCGTCGGCATCGGCTACTTCGTCGCGTTCGGAAGACGATTGCTGCCCCGAGCCGCAAGCGGCACAGCTGCAGGGCACCAGACAGAGCTCATCGACGCATGGAATCTGCCTACCTCCACCTGGTACTTCGCCATCCCGGTGCACAGCACGTTGGAGGGAAAGACGCGGGAGACAGCACGCCTGTGGGAGAACCACAACCTCCACCTTCTTGCGCTGGAAGAGAAGGGAGACGTGCTGTATGCGCCGTGGCGGCATACCGTGTTCAGGGCCGGACAGCAGCTCGCGCTGCTGGGGGAGAGAGAAGATGCCACCCGTTTCGCCGCGGAACACCGTCTGCAGGAACTGGGTGAGCGCTGCCGTTTGTGCAGCCTGCTTCAAGGCGGTGATGAAGCCGGCTTTGCGGAACTCGTGGTCCGTCCCAGGGCTGCCATCAAAGGGCATGCGCTGCGCGACATCGCGCTACGAAAGACCCTGGGAGTCGAGCCGATCTTGCTGATGTCCGGACTGGAGGAGGTCAGAAGCGACTTCTCGGACATGCCGCTCAACGCGGGAGACACGGTTGTCGTCTTCGGGCCATGGTCCACGCTCGCCACTTTGCAGCACGACCGCAACTTCCTCCTCGTAAGCCCGATTGAAGCCTCCACACGCCGTTCGAGAAGACCAGTTGTTGCGCTCTGCTGCTTCGCGCTCGGCATCGGCCTGGCATTGTCCGGCGTGCAACTCTCCCTTGGTCTTCTCACCGGCGCCCTCGCCATGGTCCTCCTTCGAGTGATGACCATAGACGATGCGTACCACGCGATAGACTGGCGCACGGTCTTCCTGCTAGCAGGGCTCATCCCGCTCGGCATCGCCATGGAGACAACCGGCGCGGCCGCATACATCGCGGGCGGCGCAACAAAGCTGGTGGCCGGTGAGAACCCTATACTGCTGTACTTCACCATCGGAGTACTCGCCACGGTATTCTCGCTCTTCATGTCGAACGTAGCCGCTACAGTCCTACTCGTGCCCCTAACCATCGCGATTGCGGGAATGGCTGGCCTCGAGCCTCGCCCCCTCGCGCTGCTTGTGGCCGTCTGCGCTTCAAACTCGTTCATCCTCCCCACCCACCAGGTGAACGCCCTGTTCATGGGACCCGGCGGATACCACAACCGGGACTACCTCAAGGCAGGAGGATTGATGAGCATCCTGTTCCTCGTGTGTGCGGTTGGCATCGTCTACTTGTGTTACGCGTAGGGACCAACTACCATTGCGAGAGAAGCCATTCTTGCGGGAGGGATGACTCATGTTGCTGCTGCCGTTCTTCACGCCGAAGATTGCCCACTCTTCATACATCCTCGCGGGGAACAAGACCTGTGCCGTCATCGATCCGCGCAGAGATGTGCAAATCTACATAGACGCGGCCAAGGCGGCTGGATGGAGAATCACCCACGTTCTCGAGACGCATCTACATGCGGACTTCATCTCAGGTCATCTCGATCTCGCGCAGAAGACCGGCGCTACCATCTACGCCCCGGATATGGGCAGGTGTTCGTTTGAACACGTGCCGGTGTCCGAAGGTAGCGAAATCAAGTTGGAGGACATGACTCTGCAGGTCCTCGACACGCCCGGCCATACACCGGAGCATGTCTCCTATGTGATTATCGACTCCTCCCGGGGGACCGAACCGGTCGGCGTCTTCTGCGGCGACACTCTGTTCGTCGGAGATGTAGGCAGGCCGGACCTCTTTCCCGGCAGGGCTCATGAGCTGGCGAGCGCTCTCTACTCCAGTCTGCATGACAAACTGCTGAGATTGCCGGACTTCTGTGAGGTCTATCCGGCGCACGCCGCCGGCTCACTCTGCGGCCGAGCCATCGCGGCAAAACGCCAGAGCACGATAGGCTTCGAGCGCCGCCATAATCCTGCATTGCTCATTGACGACAGGGAGGCGTTCATCGCGTCTCTCACCACCGACATGCCCCCCGCCCCCGACCATTTCGGTCGTTGCAGCGCCATCAACGGCAAGGGGCCGGCACTGGTCAGTTCGCTCCTGTCGCCACGTGCAATCGAGCCACACGACTTCGCCGCACTGGTGGAGGCCGGAAGCACGGTTGTCGTGGATACCCGCTCCTACGCCTCATTCGGCGGTCAGTACATCGCCGGCGCATTCAGCCTGAACTTGCAGGCCAACTTCCCTACCTTTGCCGGCTGGGTCGTCCCTCCCGACAAGGACATCCTTCTGGTGACATCGAATAGCGCTGAAGTGACGGAGGCCATCGAGTGGCTGCGCCGCGTGGGCATGGACAGGACTGTGGGTTTTCTGAATGGCGGCACGCCGGCATGGGCGACGAGCGGACTACCACTGAAGCATGTCCCGCAGCTCTCTTCGCAGGAGCTTAGAGAAGTCGTGCAGCACCACAGCGAGGCGGTCATTGCGGATGTTCGAGCGCGGTCGGAATATGAGTCAGGGCATATCAGCGGGGCCATCAACATCCCCGTGGCAGACCTGCGGACCCGATACGCGGAGCTCGACAGCTCAGCCGAGACGGTGGTCTACTGTTCTTCCGGGAGTCGCTCGATCCTCGGCGCCAGCTTGCTGGCCCAGCGTGGCTTCTCAAGACTGATGAACGTGGCTGGTGGCCTGTCCGGTTACCTCGCCGCCGGATTTCCACTTGGCTAACCAGGTCGGGTCAAGGCGACCCACGATAGGAGACGGTCTATGGAATGGTTGAGTATGGAGCAATGGTCTCCCTACATCTGCGGCGCCGGCATCGGAGTACTGAGTTGGCTGACGTTTCTGCTGTCGGACAAGCCGCTCGGCACGTCCACCTCATACGTCAGGTCAGCCGGCATGGTAGAGCGGCTGTTCCGGGGCAACCGCGTCTTCGAGAGGGAATTCTTCAAGAAGACTCCCCCAAACGTGGACTGGCAGTGGATGCTCGTCATCGGCATCGTAATCGGCGCCTTCATATCCTCGATGGCATCAGGACAGGCCCACCTTGTCTGGGTGCCTGAACCATGGCTGACAGCGTTTGGGGCCGCGGTAGCTCCGCGCCTCATCGTGGCATTCATCGGCGGCACACTTCTCGGCCTCGGCTCCCGCTGGGCAGGTGGCTGCACCAGCGGCCACGGCATCAGCGGGACCATGCAACTCGCGGTCGCAAGCTGGGTGGCGGCCATCTGCTTCTTCGTGGGCGGCATCGCCGTTGCCACCTTCATCTATGCCGTGCTGGCAGGATAGGAGTATCTCGATGCTTGACGCTATCAGGGCTAACAAGGGCGGGCAGAAGGCGCTTGGCCTGGCTTTCGGCATAGTGTTTGGAATCCTCCTGCAGAAGGCAGGCGTGACGCGCTACGAGGTCATCATCGGGCAGCTTCTACTGGTTGACTTCACCGTCCTCCAGGTCATGCTGTCGGCCGTCGTTGTTGGCATGCTGGGCGTGCACTTCATGCACGGCAGGGGTATGGTAAACATGCACGTTCGCGGCGGCTCGTTCGGGTCAACGATGGTCGGCGGCCTCATCTTCGGCGCAGGCTTCGCCGTGCTGGGCTACTGTCCCGGAACCGTTGCCGGCGCTGTCGGCCAGGGAGCGATGGATGCGCTCGTTGGAGGCGTCACAGGGATGATGTTCGGCTCTTGGCTCTTCGCAGCGCTCTACCCACGACTCACGCCATTCCTATCGCGCGGAGAGTTCTCCCACATGACGCTACAGGAGGTTTTCCACCTGAGTACGTGGCAGACCGTGATTCCGGTTGCGGTTCTCATAGTACTGCTCCTGCTCGGCCTCGACTGGCTGGGTTACTGACGTAACGCGAAACTGACTCCAGAGGGAGGGCCTTGCGCCAATGAACGCTGCGGGGGTGCTTGAAAGTATTGCTGGAGGGGTCGGCGTCATCGGAGTCGTCGTCATACTCTGGGGCGTCGTGATTGCGGCGGTCGCAACGCTTAGAGTCGAGGTGGCCAATCTCCGCCATCAGCAGCTGCCCAAGGTGCGAGTGAGACTTCGCCAGCAACTCGGCTCTTCACTGCTGCTTGGCCTTGAGTTCCTCATCGCGGCCGATGTCGTACGAACCGTGGTGCAACCGACACTCGAGGAAGTGGCGATACTCGGCGGCATCGTTGCCATCCGAACAGTTATCAGCTACTTCCTGCACAAGGAGATGGCCGAGGAGCGACTCGCGTTATCAGAAGACAAGGCGGCCAAGTCTACCTCGGACACATAGCAGACTTCGTCCGGGGCGTGTTCGCCGGGTCGCAGCATCTATCGATGACGGACTGCCAACGCCATCGATAGTGTGGGCGAAAGTCCCGGTCCACGTGCGTCTGTCTCACAGGTCCACCGGAGCATGCACCTGCGGACAGACGTACATTCATCGCCGATTCAGCCCGGCGTGACACGCTTCTGCCGGAAGGGATCGGGCGCATCAGTCACACAGACGATGTTCTGACATGTCGGGCTCCACATCTTGACAGCTTCTTGACGCGGATCCGCGGGTTCTTGAGGCAAACTTGACGCCAATCGTGGTGCAATTGGTTCAGTGGACAGCGGCGGATGCCGGACCAGAGGAATACGACACGCGCAACCGGGCGGTTCATCCGGTAATCGCATGCCAGCTTCAATGTGTCACGCGCATGCAGGGATGGCCGAAGTCGTCTGGGACGAACGCACGGTCACAACCACGGAAGTGCCCGTCCCTGTCCATAGCCTATGAGCGTTCGCACCGTTCTCAAGTACCTTGGCCTGGTACTCGTCATGTTCGGGGCACTGCTACTTTTTCCCCTGGGGTGGTCGCTGGCCACGAGGGATGGAGCGGCAGTCTGCTTCCTCGTACCCCTTGCCGTTGCGTGTGGCACAGGGTTCATTCTCTGGCGACTCATACCCCGAGAGAACGGGCACCTCTCGCGCAGGGAAGGCCTGTCGCTCGTGACATGCACGTGGCTCTCTGCCTCACTCATCGGAGCATTGCCCTATACCATCTCCGGGGTGCTGCCACACTACGTCGATGCGTTCTTCGAGACGATGTCTGGCTTCACGACAACGGGAGCCACCGTTCTCACATCAATCGGCGGCCAGCCTCAGAGCATCCTCCTATGGCGCCAGTTCACACAGTGGATCGGCGGTATGGGCATCATCACCATCTTTGTGGCGCTGTTTCCGATGCTGGGCATCGGCGCGGCGCGACTTCTCGATGCGGAGACCACGGGTCCGCAGAAAGAGAAACTGCAGACCCGGATCACGCACACGGCGCGAATCCTCTGGCTGTTGTACCTCGGGTTCACGGCGGCAGAGATAGCACTGCTCATGTTCGGCGGAGCCCTGCCCTTCTTCGACTCCCTCTGCATCACATTTGCGACGATGCCCACCGGGGGCTTTCTTCACTTGCAGGAGAGCATCGGCGCCTACGTGGACCGTCCGTTCATTACAACGGTTGTCACCTTCTTCATGCTGGCGGCGGGAACAAACTTCGCGCTGTACTATCACTCTCTCCGCCAGAAGAAGGCCCGCGCCATTCTCGACAATCCGGAGTTCCGCTTCTTCATTGCCATCGTCGCGACCGCCACACTGCTGATCTCGGTTGACATCGTGAGGGCAGGCATATTTCCGGCCGCCCGGGCCCTCCAGCACGCGGCGTTTCAGGTCGCGTCCATTCAAACGGCTACAGGATTCGCCACAACCGACTTCGACCAGTGGCCTGCCTTATCGAGAGGGATACTCCTCGCCCTTATGCTGATAGGTGGCTGCGCTGGCTCCACCGCAGGCGGCTTCAAGGTAGTACGGTTGCTTGTGGTCATCAAGTACGCGGCTCGTCACGTCATGACCGCATTCAATCCCCGTTTGGTCGCGCCGGTGAAACTGGGGCATAATGCCCTGCCTGAATCCGTGGCACAGGCAGTCGCAGGCACGACGTGCATCTACATACTGGCTCTGTTCGGAGGGTTCCTGGTAATGAGTGGTCTGGGACTGGAAGGAATCAGCGCGCTGTCTGCTGTGGCCACGACCATGGGCAACGTAGGGCCAGGTTTGGGCACCGTGGGGCCCAACCAGAATTACGCCTTCATTCCGGACGCGGGCAAATTGGTGCTCACTGGCCTCATGCTTATCGGAAGGCTTGAGTTCGTGACGGTTCTCGCGCTCCTGCAGCCCATGTTCTGGCGCTGGCGATAGTTCGAATTCGCGCACACTCGACAGACCGGGGTCCGCGGGTGGACAATTGCCTGGAAGACGATGCGATGGATGAAGCAGTTGGCCGTTTCGGGGGCGCGCCGACTGAAGTCCTCGACCGAGTATCCAGGGTGGCGAGTATGAAGGACGCGGGGGCAAAGCGCGGGCGGCTGAAGATATTCTTCGGCTACGCCGCAGGCGTCGGCAAGACCTACGCCATGCTTGATGCGGCTCGTCTGGCTGCAGCGAACGGTCGGGACGTGCTCATCGGATGCGTCGATTCGCACGGCCACCCTGAGACTGAAGCTCTCCTGCGCGGACAATCACTACTTGCTCTGAAGAAGACCGACTACCACGGGGCGCAACTGTTCGAGTTCGACCTCAATTCGGCCCTCGAGCGGAAACCCGGGCTTGTTGTCGTGGACAGACTGGCCCATACGAATGCGGCTGGATGCCGACACCGCAAGCGTTGGCAGGACGTGGCCGAACTGCTGCAATCCGGCTCTGACGTCTGGACCACGTTGAATGTACAGGAGATTGAATCCCTCAGAGACGTAGTTGCTCAATTAGCCGGAGTGGTGGTCCGGGAGACCGTGCCCGACAACATGTTCGATGAGGCGACAGAAGTCGAACTGGTTGACCTGACCCCGGACGATTTGCTGAGGCGTTTGCGGGGAGAAGGGGCGCTGGCAGCCGTGAGCCATGAACAGTCTGGACCGCAGGTTCTCCCGAGAGGCAGCCTCGTGGTCTTGCGCGAGATGGCGATGCGTCGCGTCGCCGACCGCGTGGGAAGGGAAGTACAGGCAGTTCGCCTGAGTGATGCTCGCACCACCTCGCGTCCGACGGTCGAGCGGTTGCTCGTATGTGTTGACGCAGGCCTCACCTCGGCCGAGGTTATACGCACAGGGGCGAGGATTGCTTCGGCCTTGCATGGTGAGTGGCTGGCGATTCACGTGGAGAAACCCGCCCCCGGTCGACTTGACAATCGACAACAGCGTGAATTGGCCGGGAACTTGAAACTCGCCGGGCAACTCGGAGCGGAAGCCGTGATTCTTGCCGGCAGAGACGTGGCGGCAGAGATAGTCCGCTATGCGCATTCGCACGCCATAACGAAGATTGTCATCGGAAAGTCGCACCGCACCTCGCGGTATCGCTTCCGGCATCGGTCCGTTGCTGACCGCGTTATCGGGATGAGTGGAAACATCGACGTACACGTAGTGTACGGCGCCGAGGCGAGTCCCTCTTCCTCCTTTCCGGCTGGCGCCGCGCGGCGCAACGGCAGAGACTACCTGCTGACAGCGTGCTCGCTAGTTGTGGCCACCCTGGTGGCGGTCGCCTTTGACTCGCTCGGACTCATCGACGCAAACATCATCATGACCTATCTTCTTGGAATCGTGCTGGTGGCGACCTGGTGGGGACGCGGGCCGGCGATTGCCGCGTCCATTGTCTCTGTGCTGCTGTACAACTTCCTGTTCACAACGCCCTACTACACACTGGTGGTTGACGATCCGCAGTACATCTTCACACTCGCCGTGATGCTGTCGATTGCGCTCATCGTCAGTACACTGACGTCCCGCGTCCGAGAACAGGCGAGACTTGCCGTTGAACGCGAACTGCGTACCGAGTCGCTGTACCGGGTGAGTCATGCTCTGGCGAGCACATCAGGACGTCTGCCGCTGGTCGGCGTCGCTCAGGAACAACTTGGAAAGATGTTTGGCGGTCAGGTTGCCGTGTTCGTGCCCGAAGGAGACACGTTGAGGCCTGTGCTTCGCCGGGGGCATAGTCTCGCTGAGACACCTGAGGAGATGGATGCGGCGCTGTGGGCCTTCCGGCATCGACAGGTCGCAGGGCGAGGTACTGACATTCTGCCCGCGTCGCAGGCTCTCTATCTTCCGCTCAACGGCCTGGAGTCCACTGTCGGAGTCCTGGCGTGGCAACCGGAGGGCGACGAGCATCTGGTCTATCCGACCCAACGACAGCTCCTTGACGCGGTGTCCACCCAGATTGCCCTGGCACTGGAACGGGACTGGTTGGCACAAGAGACCCAACGCGTCCTCTCAGAAGCAGACGTGGAGCGCTCGCGCAGTGCCCTGCTCAGCGTGGTGTCGCACGACCTGCGGACTCCACTGGCCGCCATCGCCGGCTCCGCGAGCAGCCTGGCGGAGGATACTCTCGACGCCGAGACACGCAGAGAGCTAGCGACAACTATCTACGAGGAATCTGATCGACTTTCGCGACTCGTTGAGAACCTGCTGCAACTCACCCGCATCGAGTCGGGCGCGATGAAGGTCGAGAAACAGTGGCAACCACTGGAAGAGGTCATCGGCTCAGCCCTAAGGCGCGTGGAGACTGCGCTTGGAGCCCATGAGGTCCGCCTCGACCTGCCTGCGGGACTGCCGTTGGTACCAATGGATGGATTGCTGGTCGAGCAACTGCTGGTCAATCTCCTCGACAATGCAGCGAAGTATTCGCCGGATGGCTCACCGATTGACCTTTTCGCTCGACTCACGCCAGAGGGCGTTGAGACCACGGTGGCGGATTGCGGCCCGGGCTTGCCGGAGGCCGAGCGCGAGCGAGTGTTCGAGAAGTTCTATCGCAGCTCCGCAGTGCGCAGTCACCGCGGCAGGGGGGCAGGCATGGGACTTGCCATCTGCCGGGCAATCGCTTCGGCGCACGGCGGCCGGATCTGGGCCGAAGCCGGTGACAACGGAGGTACATGTTTCAGATTCGTGTTGCCAGTTGAGGGAACACCACCACTGGTGGACCAGTGGACTGAGGCGCAGCAGGTGAATGGAGATGCCTGATGCTCCGCTCATTCTCGTCGTGGAAGATGAACGACCGATTGTGCGGTTCCTCGTGGCGTCTCTGGGTGGCCAGAACTATCGCCTTGCGGTGGCTGAGTCGGGAGCACAAGCGCTGGCCATGATCGATGCCCGCCTGCCGGACCTCATCATCCTTGACCTGGGATTGCCAGATATGGACGGAGTGGAAATCATCGACCATGTACGACAATGGTCGCGACTGCCAATCATCGTCCTGTCCGCTCGTGACCAGGAGAAAGACAAGATAGACGCGCTGGACCGAGGTGCCGACGATTACCTTGCGAAGCCTTTCGGAGTCGGTGAACTGTCCGCGAGATTGCGTGTTGCACTGCGTCATCTCGCTCGTGCAGCCGAAGGCGAAGACGGGTGCGCCGGCGAATTCACATCAGGTGACCTGCGTGTCGACCTGCAGCAGCGGCGCGTGTATGTTCGTGGGGAGGAGGTTCATCTGACGCCCATCGAGTACCGACTCCTAACCGTCATGATCACACACGCCGGCAAGATGCTGACGCACCGATTCCTGCTGCGCGAGGTGTGGGGGCCAGGCTACTTCGAAGAGGTTCACCAGTTGAGGGTCCACATGGCCAATCTTCGCCGGAAGATTGAACCGGAGCCGGCGCGCCCCCGTTACGTTTTGACCGAACAGGGTGTGGGATACCGGCTCGCCGCGGAGGACTGACTGTGGACGACAGGAACACCATACCGGCTGGACACCAGCGCGGGTCGGATCATGAGCTGTGGGTTGGTGTGTGCCCCGCGTCCCTCGGCAATGCGACAGTGCGGCAGCACCCTTCGTCCGGACACCTTGCCAACGTGTTGATGTGTGTATCGCCCCCACATGAAACCACCCCACCCATTTCCAGTGAGCAGTTCCCAGGCTGCGTCTACGACAGCGTGATTGCCACCTCGGATGTGGAGTGGCAAGCGCAGACGCGATCAGCGCACTCCTGCCAGCTCTGCAACCGCCGCTACGGGGAAGATTCCCTGTGTCATAGAGCGGGGGCCGACCACCGTGTTCGCCTCCGCTACGGAGACTCACGACTACTTCACCACGGAGGGGATTCGGGGCAGCGTGCGTCGTGTACCGCGTGCACGCACTTCGACCTCGTGCGTACTGCTCGTCCCCATGTGGTCCGGGCAGTCTCCCCACGTAGGCAGCTATGGTATAGTAGCTTCCGTGGCTCAGGAATGGCATGCCCGGACCGTGAGCGAGGCTCTCGAAGCGCTCAATTCCCGTGCTTCGGGGCTGTCCGAGAATGAGGCGAGGAGACTGCTCGCCACACACGGACCCAACCGCCTTGAGGCGAAGAGGAAGACTCCCGCAATCGTCCTCTTCTTGAGACAGTTCCTCAACCCCCTCATCTACGTCCTGCTCGCAGCCGCCATCATCTCCGTGGCGCTCGCCCATTACCTGGATGCCGCGGTAATACTGGCGGTCCTCGTACTCAACGCAGTGATTGGCTTCATCCAGGAGCAACAGGCCGCAAGGGCCATGGAGGCCCTCGTCAAGATGACGGCGCCAAGGGCACAGGTGCGGAGGGATGCGACCGTCATGACTATTCCAGTTGAGGAGATAGTACCAGGCGACGTCATACTCCTCGAGAGTGGAAACCGCGTGCCGGCGGACGCACGGGTGATTGAGGAGGCAAACCTCAAGGTTATCGAGGCTTCGCTCACGGGTGAGTCAACGTCCGTAGACAAGGAGGTGGCTCCCCTTCCCGAAGATACCCCCGTGGCTGAACGAAACAACATGGTTTTCATGGGCACCAATGTGACACACGGACGTGCTGCCGCCGTTGTCGTCAGCACCGGCATGAACACCGCAATAGGCGGAATCGCCACTGCGCTCCAGCAACTGGTAGACGAAGCCACTCCCGTTGAGAAGAGCATGAGGAAGCTGAGTCACTACACGGTCTTCCTTGTTCTCGGCATCGTGGGCATACTGGCCGGAGTCGGCATCTACCGCGGGATGTCCCCCCTTGAAGTCATCTTCCTTGCGGTGGCCGCTGCCGTTTCCGCGATACCCGAGGGTCTGCCGGCGGTGGTGACAGTCGTGCTTGCGCTCGGGATGCGGCTCATGGCGAAGCGCAACGCAATCATCCGAAGACTGGTGGCTGTCGAAACGCTCGGCTCGGCCACGGTCATCTGCACGGACAAGACAGGCACGCTCACCATGAACGAGATGACCGTCAGGCGCATCTACGTCGACGGCCGGTTCGTTCACGTCACCGGAGAGGGATACAGTCCCGAGGGGGAGTTCCTGAGTGACAGCGCGGCCATAGCTTCCGACGAGGGGACCACGCTCGGTCTGCTGCTACGCACCGGCGCGTTGTGCAATGAAGCCTCGCTGGTGAAGAGAGGCGAAAGCTACGAGATAGTCGGCGACCCGACAGAAGCGTCCCTGGTGGTCGCCGCAGCCAAGGCAGGCATCGACAAGGAGAGGTTGCAGCACAGGCTGCGTCGTACCTGCGAGATCCCGTTCGAGAGCGAGCAGCAGTACATGGCGGTGGGCTACGCTGAGGAGACACTTGCAAGGGTCTACGTGAAGGGCTCGGTGGAGCAGTTGCTAACATTCTGCGACAAGGTGCTGCATGACGGCCACTCCACACCGCTTGACGATGCAGCGAAGGGGGCGATACTCGAGGCAACGGAGGCGCTCGCCGCGGGTGCACTGCGAGTCATTGCGCTCGGATACGCTGACTTCCCTGCTTCACCGGACAAGCTGAAATGCAATCATTTCGCCGGCAACCTCACCTTTCTCGGACTGGCCGGTATGGCAGATCCACCTCGCGAGGAGGCTCGCCTGGCCATCAAGCAATGCCACGATGCCGGCATCCGCGTCATCATGATAACCGGTGACCACCGGGCCACCGCTGAAGCCATCGCATTCCAGCTCGACCTGCCCAAGGGCCGCACCATCGAAGGCAGCGAGCTCGAGAAGATAGGTGATGAGGACCTCGCGAAGGAAATCGAGGGCGTCACGGTCTTCGCCCGTATCGAACCGCTGCACAAGTTGCGCATCGTCAACGCCCTCAAGTCCAAGGGGCATGTGGTCGCCATGACAGGTGACGGCGTCAACGACGCTCCCGCTCTTAAGTCAGCGAACATCGGCATAGCCATGGGCATCACAGGAACTGATGTCGCCAAGGAATCGGCGGACATGGTGCTGGCCGACGACAATTTCGCGTCCATCGTTGCCGCAGTTGAGGAGGGGAGGGCCATATTCTCGCGCTTGAGGAGCGTCGTCTTCTTCCTGCTCAGCACCAATCTCGGCGAGCTCATCGCACTCATACTCGCGGTCGCCGTGCTCGGCAAAGCGCCGCTGCTCGCCGTACAGATAATATGGGTGAATCTCGTCACCGATACCACGACTGCAATACCGCTCGGACTTGAGCCGAAGTCCGGCGACGAACTGGCGCAACCCCCACGCCACCCCCGGGTGGGACTTCTCTATCCCGGCAATGTCATGCGCATCGTGTTCCTTGCGGCGCTCATGGGCGTGGGCGTATTCCTGATCTTCGACTGGGCGCAGGATCACATGTCCATGGAGGAAGCGCGCACACTTGCGTTCTGCACCATGGTCACCTTTGAGTTGGTTCGCGCCTTTAACGCCCGGTCTGACGAGCGCACCCTCCTGTCTCTCGGACTGTTCACCAACAAGATACTCCTCGCCAGTATCGCAGCCGCCGTCCTACTCCAACTCGCTGTTATCTACCTGCCTGCCGGCCAGAGGGCATTCCAAACAGTCCCTCTGAGCCTCGAACGCTGGGGCATCGCGCTCGCAGCGGGTGGAGCACTGTTCATGGTCGAAGAGCTACGCAAGCTGGTTGCACCCCGGCTGTTCTCACTTGGCAAGTGGCAGCCGACGCGTGCCAAGGCTTCACGAAAGACACGGTGACTGCACCGGCGTGCTCACCCCATCCATCCGCGCGTGTCGAGCATTGCCGCGTCACACCGCCCGTGGTACCATGCAACGGCCGCTGGCGGCACGATGAACACGCTCCATGACAGTAGAAGCGTGCACCACCTTCTTCCACACTCATCCCGGCAGGTCCGCCGGCCAAACGGCCACCCACTGACTATAGGAGGACACTCGTGGATTTTGAACTGACTGAAGAGCAGAAGATGTTCCAGTCGATGCTCCGGGACTTCGTCGACAACGAGATCGCACCCAACGCGGCCGCGTGGGACGAGTCCGAGGAATTCCCCTACGATGCGATTCAGAAGCTGGCCCAACTGGGCCTGTGCGGACTCCATCTGCCGGAGGAGTACGGCGGCAGTGGCGATGACATGACCTTCGTTCTCGCGTGTGAGGAACTCGCCAGGGGCTCCGGCGGGCTCTCCAGCATCTACATCACTACCGTGAGTCTTGCCATCGGCCCCATCGTCATGTTCGGCAACGCGGCACAGAAGCGCACGTACATCCCTCGTGTAGCCAATGACGGCGCGACGGTGGCTTTCGCCCTCACCGAGGCGATGGCCGGAAGCGATGTGTCCGCTCTTGACATGAAGTACACCAAGGAGGGCGACAGCTACGTCCTGAACGGTACCAAGATATTCATCACCAATGGCGCCGAGGCGGACTTCCTCGTGACATTCGCCACGAAGAACAAGTCGCTCGGCTACAAAGGCATCAGCGCCTTCATCGTGGACAAGGGGACGCCGGGCTTCTCGGTGGGCAAGCTGGAGAAGAAGATGGGCCTCCACCCCGCTTCGGCAGCCGAACTTGTCTTTGACAACTGTAAAGTACCCGCTGAGAACCTTCTGGGGGAGGAGGGACAGGGCTTCAAGATAGCACTCCGGGCCATCGACGCATGTCGCGTCTCCATCGCTGCCCAGTGCGTCGGGCTCGCGCAAGCGGCCTACGACGCGGCAGTCGCGTATGCCAAAGAGCGCAAGCAGTTCGGTGTCGAGATTGCGCGACACCAGGGCATCCAGTTCATGATTGCCGACATGGCGGTCGACCTCGATGCCGCCCGGCTGCTCACCTACAGAGCTTCCTGGCAGCAGCAGATGACAGGCATCGTGAACGCCAAGGAGCCGGCGATGGCGAAGCTGTTCGCCAGCGAGGCCGCACACCGCATCGCGCACAGGGCGATCCAGATACATGGCGGCTACGGATATACGAAGGAATTCGCAGTTGAGAGGATCTACCGCGACCAGCGTATCATGGAACTCTTCGAAGGAACGTCCGAGATGCAGCGCTGGACCATCGCACGACAGATAACCGGTCTCAAGTAGCCCGGCCGACGGACACAGAGGGGGTAGAGATATGGACTTCGAGCTTAATGAAGAACAGAAGATGTTCCAGTCAATGGTCCGCGACTTCGTCGACAACGAGATAGTTCCCCGCGCGGCCGAGTGGGATGAGACGCAGGTGTTCCCTCATGACGTGGTGAAGAAGATGGCCGAGGTCGGCCTGTACGGTCTCCACATGCCCGAGGAGTACGGTGGCTCGGGTGACGACATCTCGTTCGTTCTCGCGGTGGAGGAGATCTCCCGCGGCTCCGCGGGACTCGCGTCTTCCTATGTGACAACCATGAGCCTGGCGATGAATCCCATCGTCATGCATGGGAACAAAGAGCAGAAGGACCGCTACATCCCCTGGGTAGTACGCGGAGCGAATGTCTCCTTCGGCCTCACCGAGGCCATGGCGGGGAGCGATGTCGCGAATCTCGACACCAGATACGAGCGGGACGGCGACGACTTCATCCTGAATGGAACCAAGATATTCATCACCAACGGGGCCGAAGCCGACTTCCTGGTGACGTTCGCCACGAAGGACAAGTCACTAGGCTACAAAGGCATCAGCGCCTTCATCATCGAGAAGGATTTCCCGGGATTCTCAGTTGGCAAGAAGGAGCGCAAGATGGGCCACCATCCCGCCTCAGCCGCCGAGCTTGTGTTCGACAACTGCCGGGTGCCGGCACGCAATCTTATCGGACAGGAGGGGCAGGGATTCTCATTTGCGCTGCAGGCGATCGACACCTGCCGGGTGTGCGTGGCGGCAGAGGCAGTGGGCATCTCTCAGGCAGCCTTCGATGCCGCGGTGTCCTACGCGAAGGAACGCAAGCAGTTCGGCGTGGAGATAGCCCGCCACCAAGGCATCCAGTTCATGATAGCGGACATGGCAGTGGACCTGGATGCCGCGCGGCTGCTGACCTATCGGGCGGCGTGGCAGGTACAGACCACCGGTAAGGCGTCTGCGAAAGAACCGGCGATGGCCAAACTCTTCGCCACTGAGGCCGCTCATCGCATCTGCCACAGGGCCATTCAGATCCACGGTGGGTATGGTTACACGCGCGAGTTCCTCGTCGAGCGATTGTACCGCGACCAGCGCATCATCGAGATCTACGAAGGAACATCCGAGATGCAGCGCTGGACCATCGCGCGACAGATTACCGCGCTGAAATAGTCCCACAGCTATAGTTGACAAGGGGGACCCTCGAGCAATGGATTTTGAACTGAGCGAAGAACACAAGATGTTCCAGTCGATGATCCGTGACTTCGTCGTCAATGAGATCGAGCCATGCGCAGCCGAATGGGACGAGACGAACCAGTTTCCCTACGACATGGTGAAGAAGATGGCCGAGGTAGGTCTATACGGCGTCGGCTTCCCCGAAGAGTATGGCGGTTCCGGCGACGAGTTGAGCTTCGTGCTCGCCTCGGAGGAGGTCTCCAGAGGCTCGGGAGGCCTCGGTATCTCATACATCGTGTCGCTGGGATTGGCGATGTACCCCATCACGATGCACGGCAATCCCTCGCAGAAGGCGAAGTACATATCCCGCGTGGTTGAGGGGGCGACCGTGGCCTTTGCACTCACTGAGGCAATGGCGGGAAGCGACGTCGCCAACCTCGACACGCGGTACGAGAAGGACGGCGACTCGTTCATACTGAATGGGACCAAGATCTTCATCACGAACGGTGCTGAGGCCGACTTCGTGACCACGTTTGCCACGAGAGATAGAGCGCTGGCCTACAAGGGTATCAGCGCGTTCGTTGTCGAGCGTGGAACTCCCGGATTTTCCGTAGGCAAAGTCGAGCACAAGATGGGCATCCACCCAACGTCAGCCGCCGAGCTGGTCTTCGACAATTGCCGCATCCCGGCTGAGAACCTCCTCGGACAGGAGGGACAGGGCTTTCGCATCGCTCTCGAGTCCATCGACGCCAGCAGGGTGACCATCGCAGCGCAAGCGGTGGGCATCGCCCAGGCTGCCTACGATGCAGCCGTCGCCTACGCGAAAGAGCGGAAGCAGTTCGGTGTGGAAATCGCACGCCACCAGGGCATCCAGTTCATGATCGCCGACATGGCGGTCGAACTCGATGCGGCACGACTGCTCACCTACCGGGCTGCATGGCTCACCGAGCAACGGGGCAAGTCCCCTCTCAAAGAGGCTGCCATGGCGAAGCTCTATGCGAGTGAGGCGGCTCACCGTATCTGCCACAAGGCCGTGCAGATATTCGGGGGGTACGGCTACACGCGTGAGTTTCCGGTGGAACGGTTCTACAGGGACCAGCGCATCACGGAGATCTATGAAGGCACCTCCGAGATGCAGCGCTGGACCATCGCACGACAGATAACGGGGGCGCGCTGAGCGCGGCACAGCTCGTCGCCGCTGACATCCGACTCAACCAGACAGAGAAATGGGACGCGCTGAGCGCGTCCCATTTCGTGTCTCACTCCGGATAGGGCCGGCAGCGTCGCTAGGCACCGCCCCTGACCTTTCTCGCAGCCTCGCGAATCTCATCGATAGACGCTTCTTCTTCCACGGTGGAGAGGTCGCCGATATCCTTGCCCGTCAGCAGTGCCTTCATGACCCTGCGCATGATCTTGCCGCTCTTGGTCTTGGGCAGCATGTTCACGAAGTGGATATCGCCCATCACCACGATGGGGCCCATTGACTGCCGTATGTGGGCGATGAGTTCCTTCTTGAGTTCATCGCTCGGCTTGTAGTCCTTCGAGAGTACGACGAAGGCACTGGCCACTTCGCCTCGCAGCTCGTCCGGCACGCCAGACACTCCGGCCTCCACCACTGCGGGGTGAGAAATCAGCGAACTCTCGATCTCCACGGTCCCGATGCGATGAGCGGCGATCTTGATGACCTCATCCGCGCGGCCCGCGAACCAGATGTATCCGTCTTCGTCCTTGGAGGCGGAATCGCCGGCATAGTACATCCCTTTCGTGCATTCCTTGGTCTCCCAGTAGTCGGTCTTGTACCGCTCAGCATCGCCCCAGAGAGTCGAGGTCAGGCCAGGGAAAGGCTTCTTGATGACGAACACGCCCATCTCTCCCGGCGCGCACACGTGACCATCCTGCGCATCGACGACGTCCGCGACGAGGCCGGGCACTGGAATGGCGGCAGAGCCGGGCTTGATAGGAGCTATCGCAATGCCGTACGGATTGCCGACAATAGGACCGCCGGTCTCCGTCTGCCACATGTGGTCGATGACGGGAACCGCACCGCCAAACACGTCATTCTGCAACCACTCCCAGGCTACGGGATTCAGCAATTCGCCGGCGCACAGGACACGCTTAACGGAACTCAGGTCATGCTTCAACGCATGTTCGATGCCAAGGCGCCTCAGTCCCCGTATGCCGGTGGGGGAGAACCACAAGCCGGTAGCCCTGTTCCGCTCGATGAGATCCCACCACATATCCGGCCTCGGGTAGTCAGGCGTGCCCGAGAACAGGATTGAGGTGCAGCCCACCAGCAGGGGGCCGTAGACGTTGTAGCTGTGGCCCACAATCCATCCGATGTCGGACGTGCAGAACCAGACATCGTCCTGCTGGAGGTCATAGATCCACTTCGCCATGGAGTAGATGTAGACCTGATAGCCGCCGTGCCGCTGAACAGTGACCTTCGGCTTCGCAGTGGTCCCCGACGTGGGCATGACAAACAGGGGGTCGTCCGATTCCATCGGCGTGACGTCAGGGTTCTGGCCTTCGCCCTTTGCGAGGAACTGGTCCCATGTGATGTCGCGGCCTTCCTTCATCTTCACATCGACCACACCGGTCTTCAGAACCACGACTGTCTTGATCTGTGATGCGTCCTCAAGAAGCTCGATGGCTTCGTCCACCATGACCTTAAGAGGGACCGGCTTGCCTCTCCGCGTCCCCGCATCCTGCGCGAAGATGTATCTGCTTCCGGTCAGGGCGAGCCTGTCTACCACCGCGCCCGGCGAGAAGCCTGCGAAGATGGCCATGTGGATTGCGCCTATGCGGGCACATGAGAGCATGACGACGGCGGCCTCGATTCCCATCGGCATGTAGATGGCCACGCGGTCGCCCTTCTTGACGCCGATTCCGCGCAACGCAGCGGCGTACTTCTTCACCATCTCCAGCAGTTGGAGATACGTGACGGTCCGGGTAACGCCGGTGTCACCATCCTCCGCGATGAAGGCGGCCTTCATGCCGAGCCCCTGCTCGACCTTGTAGTCCACGCAGCTGTAGCACATGTTGGTGAGGCCGCCGGTAAACCACTTGAATGTGGGATAGTTGCTCTCGAGCACCGTGTCCCACTGTTTGAACCAGTAGATATCATCCATCGCCTCGATGGCGGCATCCTCCCAGAACCCTTCGTAGTCCTCCTCCGCCCGCTTCATGAATCCCATTACCTGAGGTGGCAAAATGTTCGGCATCCTGATCG
>Ga0351865_10063_pt1 | contig 39982 bp, 36 predicted proteins | sample TotcelFGM3001L10_FD_206780 | JGI IMG/M metagenome (GOLD analysis project Ga0351865, IMG submission 206780) | Enriched cells from coal bed in the Powder River Basin, Montana, United States - Total cells FGM rep2 HSBNCT.FGM.300.1.L10 ... | reverse complement strand
CCCCCCCATCGCCTTCATGGACCTGAGCTTTCTCCCTAAAGTGCCGAGACTCAGGCTCATCGTCACCGGGGACCGGGACGAACTCTGTCCGCTGCCGAACTTGCGGACGCTAATGGCGGAAAGGCAACCGCTTCCCGGGGAGAAGCCGCCCAAGGTCCGGGTCATCGGAGGCGCCGACCATTTCTTCCTAAACGGCGAGGCCGAGCTGTTCCAGGTGTTGCGGGAATTTCCTTGGTAGGGGAACACATTTATCATGTGTGCCACAAATTGTTTCTGGTGTCTGCCTTGAAAAGTTTGTCGTAGGGTGCGTTCTACGCACCAATTAATCAGCGGAATCAACGGGCAGTTATAGGGCGGCCTGGATCGCCCGGAAGAGCGCCGTTTTTGCCCTTAAGCCCGGAGCTTTTGGGCCACTTGGGCCACTCGTGCCCCCAGGGCCTTGGCGATTTCCAGGTCCTCCGGGGCCGGCTCGAGGTCGTTCCGGCCTCCGGCCACCGTGGTGGCGCCGTAGGGGGTGCCGCCCCGGCCCTCGGTGTGGAGCATGCCCGGGGTGGAATAGGGCACCCCGACGATGATATAGCCCAGGTGTAACAATGGCGCCATCATGGTAAGGCAGGTGGTCTCCTGGCCGCCGTGGGTGGTAGCCGTCGAGACCATGACCCCCGCCGGCTTGCCTTCCAGGGCCCCGGAAAGCCACAGTTCGACGGCGCTATCGAAGTACTGTTTCATCTGGGCGCACATGTTGCCGAAACGGGTGGGGGTGCCGAAGATGACGCCGTCGGCGGCCCGCAGATCATCCATGGTCGCAATGGGGATGTCCTGCTGCCGGGCCAGCACTTCCTGGGCGTGCTTGCTGGCCTGGAGCTTGGGGAGGTTCGACTCCAGTTCCTGAACCCGGCGCAGGACCACTTCCGCCCCTTCCACCGTCTGCGCCCCTGCGGCCGCAGCCCGGGCAAGCTTCAACACGTGGCCGTACATGGAGTAATACACTACCAGGATTTTCATGGGGTTCCGTCCTCTTTCACAAAGGTAATCAAGTAATTATAAGGCCCGAGGTTGACGGTCTGCTGTCGGGCAAACCCGTAGGGGGCCACCAGGGCTTCCACTTCCGCCGGGTCCAGCCGGATGTGCCGGGGCGGCCCCGGCGGGCCGTCGATCTTGTGGAATTCGACGATGGCGAGCCGCCCTTTAGCCTTGATAACCCGGGTCACTTCCGCCAGAGCGCCGGCCGCGGTCCCGGCCTCCACCAGGTCGTGGAGCACGGTGGCCATGAGCACCACATCGACGCTGCCGCTCTCCATGGGGAGATGGTCCGCCCCGACTGCCAGGGGCTTGAGGTTGGTGCACCCCTCCCGGGCCGCCCGCGCTTTGAGGGCGGCAATGCCCTCTTCCCAGAGGTCCACCGCATAAACGAGACCGTTAGGGCCGATGAGGTCCGCCGCGGCCAGGGAATAATTGCCCTGGCCGCATCCCAGGTCCAGAAAGGTTGTGCCCTGGGGCAGATTCAGCGCCGCCCAGAGGGCGCCCGGATCAATCAGGTCGTAGCTGCTTTTCCCGGCTCCCGGGGGTTTTGGCGTCGGCATATGTTCCTTATTCTTAATCCCTATTCTTACGGCGGGCTTTTCCGGAGCGAGTCGCGGTGCGCCCATCCGGCCGGTCAAAAACCGCCAAAGGGCCATCTGGCCCTGTACGATGGCGACAAAGAGGGCAAAATTCAACAAACCCGGCGAACCGCGGCAATAATCGCTAAAGGAATGAAGGCTGGGCCGCGAATCTATGCAAAACCTAAGACCCCGCCTCACCCCTGTCAAGGCGGAGGGGCAAGCCCCGGGGCTTCGATGTCGACGCTCGAAGGGGGAATTTTTTCGCGATTTTCACCGTTTCTAATGTTTAGCGCACGGCCGCAGCGGGTCAACAGGTCCTGGGCGCCATCACCGGTGGCCGGACCCCCTGCCAGAACTGCGCCGTGCTTGACAGGCCCCGGGTGGGCCTTATCTTTTCAGCAATATGCATCAGCATAAATTTGCCCCAACCGCCCGAGGCGTCATACAAGGACCGCGCCTGCCGGTGGCCCCTCAGCGGAACTCAAGGCGCATGGCGGTTGGGCGCGAGCCTGGGGCTTGCCCGCAACCATGAAAAGGTGGTAGGGTGGGCCTCGGTGCCCGCAACGATCGTGAAGCGGGGCGCAGTGCGCACCCCACAACAATTGTCCATGGATCGCCACCGGGGCTAAAGCAGCCCGCCAGGAGGAAGTGCGACATGCCCGAGGCCCAAAACTTGGAGCACCTGAAAAAACTGGCCGCCCTGATACGCTATCACATCCTCACCATGACCACCCAGGCCGGGTCCGGCCACCCCACCTCGTCGTTGTCGGCCGTCGAACTGATGGCCGGCCTCATGTTCGGCGGCAGCTTCCGGTACGACCTGGATAACCCCAAGCACCCCAACAACGACCGCCTCATCTTCTCCAAAGGCCACGCCACGCCGCTTTTTTATACCCTGTGGGCCATGGCCGGCAAGCTGACGGCGGCGGAACTCATGACCTACCGCCATTTCGGCAGCCCCCTGGAAGGCCACCCCACCATGACCTTCCCCTACACCGAGGCAGCCACCGGCTCTTTGGGGCAGGGCCTGTCTATCGGCTTGGGGCTGGCTTTGAACGCCAAGTACCTTGATAAGCTGCCCTACACTACCTACGTGCTCCTGGGCGACAGCGAGATGGCCGAAGGCTCCCAGTGGGAGACCATGCAGCTGGCGGCCCACTATAAGCTGGACAACCTGGTGGGCATCCTGGACGTCAACCGCCTGGGGCAGCGGGGCGAAACCATGTACGGCCACGACCTCCTGGCCTACGAGGAACGTATCGGCGCGTTTGGCTGGGAGACTATCCTCTTAAATGACGGCCACTCTTTCCCCGAGATCCTGGCGGCGTTTAATCAGGTGATGCTGGTGGCCGACCAGCCGGTCATGATCATCGCCAAGACCATCAAGGGCAAAGGGGTGTCGTTCATCGAGAACCTAAACGGCTGGCACGGCAAGACCTTGAGCCCGGCGGAACTGGAGCGGGCTCTGCCGGAGTTGGGCCCGGTGGATCAAGCGGTACGGGGGGTGGTGAGCCGGCCCGAAGACCTGAAACCGGACCCGGTGGCGCCTCAACCGGCCGGGAAACTGGCCTACGAGCCGGGCGCGGCCGTGGCTACCCGGAAGGCCTACGGCAACGCCTTAAAACGCCTCTATCCCCTGTTTCCCCACCTGGTGAGCCTGGATGCCGAGGTGTCCAACTCAACCTACGCCGAAATCTTCGGGGACGCCTATCCCCAAAAGTTTTTCGAAATGTACATCGCCGAGCAAAGCATGGCGGGGGCCGGGCTGGGCCTGGCCACCCGGGGCAAAATCCCCTTTATGTCCACCTTCGCGGCCTTTTTCTCCCGGGCCTTCGACCAGATTCGCATGAGCCAGTATTCCGAGCCTAACCTCAAATTCGCCGGGTCCCACGCCGGGGTCTCCATCGGCGAAGACGGGCCGTCCCAGATGGGCCTGGAGGACCTGGCCATGTTCCGGGCGATTTTGGACAGCGTGGTGCTCTACCCGGCCGACGCCTTGTCCACAGAGCGCCTGGTGGAGGCTGCCCTGAAACACCGCGGCACCGTCTATATCCGCACCAGCCGCCTGGCCACCCCCATCATCTATGGCCCCGAAGAGGCATTTCCCCTGGGCGGCTGCAAGGTGGTGCGCCAAAGCGACCGCGATCTGGTTGCGGTCATCGCCGCCGGCGTCACCCTGTTTGAGGCCCTGGCCGCTTATGAGGAGTTGCAAAAAGAGAGCATTAACATCCGGGTCATCGACCTCTACAGCGTCAAGCCGGTGGACGCGGCCACTCTCATGACGGCCGCCAAGGCCACCGAGGCTCTCATCACCGTGGAGGACCATTATCCCGCCGGCGGCATCGGCGAGGCGGTGATGGCGGCCCTGGCCCCCAATCCGGTGCGCATCTACTGTCTGGCGGTGACCAAAAAGCCCAAAACCGGCAAGCCGGCGGAACTTCTGGATTATGAAGACATCTCCCGGAGCGCCATCGTCAGGCTGGTGAAGCAGATAAAACAGGGACGCACCTAATGGAATGATTAACACAGGGGCGGGTTTAAAACCCGCCCCTACATCTCTCAATGCGCAACCGGCTTTGGGCGGGGTGCACCGATGTACTTCGCCATTAATCAGGGAAAGGGGAAAAACCTATGCGCCTGGGCCTCGCCGCGGACCACGGCGGCTTCGAACTGAAGGAACAATTGAAGGAGGAACTTAAGGCCCTGGGTCATGAAGTGGTGGACTTCGGCGCCCATGAGTACGCCCCCCATGACGATTACCCCGATTTGGTGGTTCCCCTGGCCCGGGCGGTGGCCCAGGGCAAGGTGGAGCGCGGCCTGGCTTTTTGCGGCAGCGGCGTGGGCGCCAGCGTGGCGGCTAACAAGGTGCCGGGAGTGCGGGCGGCCCTGATTACCGACCCCTTCTCCGCCCGCCAGGGAGTGGAAGACGACGACATGAACATCATGTGCCTAGGGGGCCGGGTGACCTGCTATGCCCTGGCCTGGGAGTTGATCCAAACCTTCCTGAAGGCCGGTTTCAAGGGGACGGACCGGTTCAAACGCCGCCTCGATAAGATCAAGGCCCTGGAAAGCCAGGAGCAACCGGCATGAAAGCCAGTAGGGAGAATTCGGGGGGCGCGGAGATTTTTTATGAGCCAGCAGGGGTGTGACATCGGCTTGATCGGTCTGGGGACCATGGGGCGTAATTTTGTCCTGAACCTGGCGGACCACGGATTTTCCGTGGCGGTCTATAACCGCACTGCCGAGAAGACCAAGGACTTTATGGAAAACGAGGTGGGCCCCCGCCCCATCCAGCCTGGTTATGACCTGCCGGAGTTCATCGGTCTCCTGCGCCGGCCCCGGGCCATCATCCTGCTGGTGGCGGCCGGCGAACCGGTGGATGCGGTGCTGCGGGAACTTCTGCCGTTGCTGACGCCCGGCGATCTCATCATCGACGGCGGCAACTCCCATTTCACCGACACCAACCGGCGCGGCAGATTCCTGGCCGGAAGACAGCTTGATTTTATGGGCCTGGGGATCTCCGGCGGGGAAGCCGGGGCCCGCCATGGCCCCAGCCTGATGCCCGGCGGCTCCCGGGAGGGCTATGACCGGGTGCTTCCCATGCTGGAGGCGGCTGCGGCCCAGGTCAAGGGCGAACCCTGCGTCACCTACCTGGGGCCGCGCTCCGCCGGCCACTACGTCAAGATGGTGCACAACGGCATCGAGTACGGCCTCATGGAACTGATCGTCGAAACCTATGATCTGTTCAAGCGGGGCCTGGGGCTGACGCCGGCCGAGCTGGCCCCCATCTATGACCGCTGGAACCGGGAGGAGCTCAACTCCTTCCTGGTGGAAATCACCGCCAAGATCTTTACCCGGCAGGATGACCGCACCGGCAGGCCCCTGATCGACCTGATCCTGGACAAGGCCAAGCAAAAAGGCACCGGCATGTGGACCTCCTGGGATGCCATGGACCTGCAGGTGGGGACGCCCACCATCGATGCGGCGGTGGTCATGCGGGAGATGTCGGGGTTCAAGGAGGAACGCCAGATCGCCTCCCTGGTCCTGGCCGGCCCCTCCCCAGCCTTTACGGGGGATCGAGAGGGGGCAATCGACCGGATGAAAAACGCTCTGTACGCCAGCATGATCGCCACCTACGCCCAGGGCCTGGCCCTGCTCCGGAAGGCCTCCGCCACGTACGGCTACGGCCTGGACCTGGAGGCCGTGGCCCGCATCTGGCGGGGCGGCTGCATCATCCGGGCGGCTCTCCTGGAAGACATCCGCACCGCCTTCAAGAACAAGGCGGATTTGCCCAACCTCCTCCTGGACCCCCGCCTGGGCCAGGAATTCCTGAGCCGGGCGGCGGATTTGCGGGAAGTGGTGCAGATGGCCGCCGCCCTGGGGCTGCCGGCCCCGGGCCTGATGGCGACCCTGAGTTACTTCGACGCCTACCGCAGCGCCGAGCTGCCGGCCAACCTGATCCAGGCCCAACGGGACTTTTTCGGGGCGCATACCTACGAACGCCTGGACGCCCCCGGCGCCTTCCATACCGAGTGGGAGGAGGAGTGAATGGGCTATGCCCTCTGCTGTCAAGTTGCAGTCAATAACATACAAACGAAAGGGGCGCACCTGGGTGTGCGTCTTCAGGAAGGACACGCAGGTCCTCCCCTACAAAATGTCCATTGAGAAGGGTTTCCCCAAGGCACTATTACGAAGTTGTAGTCAAAATGTAATGAATATTTGGGTCATTCTGAATGGAGCGCAGCGGAGTGAAGAATCTCGGCGGCTTAACAAGGGAGATTCTTCGCTGCGCTCAGAATGACAAATAATAGTCGATTGATTGCATTTTGGTCTAACACCCTTAGGGCGCGTTTCACGCGCTATTTTGGGTCCGTGAAACGCACCCTACGACGGGAAACTACCTTGTTGAGCGCCGCCTGGCATAAGTTTACGGAGACTCTTATGGCCCAGGGCGGCCGCCATCGGGTGATCCCTGCCTTTCTCGGATGCCGAAAAGACCAACCCGTCTGCCCGGTCACCACGGTTCAGCCATGATCGAAGTCTATCCCGACCTGGAGTCGCTGAGCCGGGCCGCCGCCGCCTTGCTGGTGAGGCAGGTCAATCGGGCCGTGGCCGCCCGGGGCCGGTTCAGCGTCGCCCTCGCAGGCGGCGCCACCCCCCGACGCACCTATGAGCTGCTGGCCGCCCCGCCTCATCAGGATCAGGTCCCCTGGGACCGGGTGCACGTCTTCTGGGGGGACGAGCGCTGCGTGCCCCTCAACGACCCCCGGAGCAACGCCCGCCTGGCGAAGGCAGCCTGGCTGGACCGCGTCCCCATCCCCGCCGCCCAGATTCACCCGATAAACTGCGCCTCCGACCCGGCCGCCGCCGCCCGGCAATATGAGGCCCAGCTACGGGAGTTCTTTGCAGGGCAGCCCCCTATCCTGGACCTGGTCCTCCTGGGCCTGGGGAAAGACGGCCACACCGCCTCACTCTTCCCGGGCACGCCCGCGCTGGCCGAAAGCGAGCGCTGGGTTGCGGCCGTCCCTGTGGCCGACCAAGACCTCCCCCGGATCACGTTGACGGCCCCCTTGATCAACCAGGCAGCGATGGTGGCCTTTCTGGTGGCGGAAGAGGGCAAGGCCGGGGTCTTACGGGAAGTGCTGCACGGCCCCCGGGATCCGGAGCGCCTGCCGGCCCAACTCATCCAGCCGCACGACGGCGAGCTCTTATGGCTGGTGGACCTGGCGGCCGCAGGGTCTTTAGCCCAGAACGCCAGCTCGGTCCAGGCCTGAACCGGGAAATAATTATGGGTCTCATACCATTTATCGATTCAAAAGAAACAAATTAGTTCATTAATTTGTTGATATTACAAATCTTCTTAACCGAAAACTGAAAACTGAAAACGGTTTCAAGGGTACCGGTCCACCTCCCCTGCCCTCGCCCGGAAACGCGTTGTTCAGGATAAAAATTCTTCTCCAACCTCATTCCTGCCTTGATTTTTTCTTGATACCGGGAGAAAGTTGACCTTAAGACCGTCGCCTTCGGTGTGCATGATGAAAAAACTGGAGCCCCTATGAGAAAACTTTCAGCCTCGATTCTATCGACGGATTTCGGCCGGCTGGCGGAGCAGGTCCGTGAAGCGGAGCAGGCCGGGGTCGACTGGATTCATGTCGATGTTATGGACGGGCATTTCGTCCCCAATATCACCATCGGCCCGGAGGTGACCCGGGCCATCCGCCGGGCCACCTCGCTCCCCCTGGACGTCCACCTGATGATCAGCAATCCCGAGCGCTATGTAGAGGCCTTTGTGGAGGCCGGGGCCGATTGGCTGGGCATCCACGTTGAAGCCACCGTGCACCTGGAGCGCCTCATCCAACAGATCAAGGATGCCGGCGCCAAGGCGGCGGTGACCCTGAACCCCGCCACCCCTTTAAACTGCCTGGAATACGTCCTCAAAGACGTGGACATGGTCCTGTTGATGACCGTGAACCCCGGCTTTTCCGGCCAGAAGTTTATCCGGGGGGTCCTCCCCAAGATTCGGCGCCTGCGCCGGATGATCGACGAGCAGAACTTGGATGTCCTCATCCAGGTGGACGGCGGGGTGGCAACCGACACCGTCAGCGACATCGTCGCCGCCGGGGCCGACGTCCTGGTCTCCGGCTCCGGCCTCTTTAACCACAAGCCGGTGGCGGAAAACCTGCGGCGGTTAAGGGAACTGATGCACTAGTGTCGTGTCCCATGGATACCTTGTAAAATGTTGGCCTCAATAACTTCCCCTCCCCTGGTGGGAGGGGGTTGGGGGGAGGGCGATAGGTTGTAGCCATGACCGGCAATTTCACCTCCACCCCAGCCCTCCCCCATTAAGGGCATAGGCGATAATTTAATAAGATTAAGCCAATATTTTGTAAAGAAAAATAGGTTCTTGTCATTCTGAATGGAGCGCAGCGCAGTGAAGAATCTCCCTAACGTGCAGATAACTTTTGAGATTCTTCGCTGCGCTCAGAATGACAACCATAAGAATTAATAATAAAAACCAACCTTAAGTTAGCGCCCATGCCCATCAAGGGGGAGGGAGAAAAAACCTTCAACCTTTGGTAAGATACTCCTGGGATACTACACTAGCCGCCGGGAGGCTGGTGGGGCGCAGCCAACCACGGCCCCCGGCCGGGGCCGACAAAATGGGTCCGCCTCTAAAAGAGATAACTTAGCTGTTTGAGCGCATTTCAGGAGTAGGAATCCATAAGGAGGGTTGTCATGACAGGGAAATCCCGGCAGAGCAAGATCGAGGCGCTGCTTGGCAATGAAACGGCTTTACGGACGGCACGCCGGTCCTACCAACCGCATCTGTGTCCCCGCCTGGTGGCAGGTACTGGAAGCACCCGCCCCCTGCCGGGCTTCGACCTGGAGGTTATCAGGGTGGCCCGGGAACAGTTGCCCTTTGTGAGCAAAAACGAGCTGGTGGAGATCGTTCCGGATAGCCAGCCGCGCCCGGGCAAGCCCATGCGTTTAGGCGTCGTGCTCTCCGGGGGGCCGGCCCCGGGCGGCCACAACGTCATCGCCGGCCTGTTCCAGGCGGCTAAGCGGGCCCATCCCGACAGCCAGGTGATCGGCTTTCTTGCCGGCCCTAAAGGCATCATCACCGATAAGCATGTGGAGATCACCGCCGACCTGGTGTCCCATCACCTGAATTCCGGCGGTTTTCACATGTTGGGCACCGGCCGGGATAAGATCGACACCCCCGAAAAAATGAAGCAGTGCCGGGAAACCTGCGCCGTCCTCCAGCTTTCCGGGCTGGTGGTGGTGGGGGGCGACGATTCCAACACCAACGCCGCCTTCCTGGCGGAAAATCTCCGGGGCATCGGCACCCAGGTCATCGGCATCCCCAAGACCATTGACGGGGACCTCCAGGCGCCGGGGCTGCTCCAGATTCCCTTCGGCTTTCACTCCGCCTGCATGGCCTTTGCCACCGAGGTGGGCAATCTCAACTCCGATTGCAAGTCAGACCTGAAATACTGGCATTTCAACCGCCTGATGGGCCGCAGCGCCAGCCATATCGCCCTGGAGGTGGCCTTTCAGACCCATCCCAACGTCATTCTCATCGGGGAAGAGATCGAAGAAAAGGAACTCACCATCCACAACGTGGTGCGCCTGATTGCCGACGTGATCGTGGACCGGGCCCGGGAAGGCAAGAATTACGGCACCGTCCTCATTCCCGAGGGCATCCTGGAGTTCATCCACGAAGTCAATGTCTTGATCATCAAGATCAGTTACATCATCGCCGCCTACAACCGGGAGGCCTCGGAAGACGAGTCCTTCCATAAGCTCTCGTATGAAGAACAGGTGCAGCTCATCGACAACCACGACATCTGGCGGGACTACGACAGCCGCGTCTTTTTGGGCTTTCCCGGCCTGCTCCAGAAGGGCCTGCTGCTGCCCCGGGACAGCCACGGCAACTTTCAGTATGCCCAGGTCAACACCGAGCGCATCCTCCTGGAGATGGTGGCCACCTATCTCCGCAAGCAGAAGGCCAAAAGCATTTACAAGGGCAGTTTACGCACCCAGAATCATTACTACGGCTACGATGGCCGGGGTACCTTCCCCACCAAGTTCGACTGCGACTACGGCTACAACCTGGGGTTTGCAGCTTACAGCCTCCTGGCCAACGGCGCCACCGGCTATATGGCGGCCATCAAAGACCTGCACTTGCCGGTGACGGACTGGAAGCCCATCGGCATCCCCCTGGCGCCCCTGATGCACCTGGAAGAGCGCAAGGGACGCCTGGAACTGGTGATCGCCAAACAGAAGGTGGACCTGGAGTCGCCGGCCTTCAAGTTTTTGGAGCAGGAACGGCCGAAATGGTCCCATGAGGATCATTACCGTTTCCCCGGCCCCATCCAGTTCGACGGCCCCGCGGCAGACACCAAGCCCATAACCTTGCAGCTCAACTCTCTTTAGGGGGCGGGCCCAGGGCAAGGAGGCAAGAGTAAGGGTTAATCAAAAAGTCAATGGAAGGCCGGGTGGGCGGAGGGTGGGTCTTTTGCGGCCCGGGCGGGCGGGACGCCCGCCCCACGGTTTATAGGTTACGGGTGAGCCGGTTTCTTATGAACGGGATAGGGACCTTACCGGTGGCCTAAACTCTTCAGCTTGCCGCCCAGGCCCTGGCCCCGCTGTTCCTTGATCAGCCTTTCCAGGCCGAATTGCTTGACCCGGTAGCCGATCTGCCGCAGGGTCAGGCCCAGGTCCATGGCGGCCTGGGACTGAATCCAGTGGTGGCGCTCCAGGGCGGCCATGATCTCCCGCTTTTCCATCTCCTTGAGCCGGGAAAGGAAGGCCTGGTCCGCCGGCTCCGCCGGGGCCCCGGCCGGACACACATAGGCCGGCAGGTCCTTGAGGCCGATTTCCGAGCCTTCCACCATAAGGCACAGCCGCTCTACCAGGTTCTCCATTTCCCGCACATTCCCGGACCAGCCGTGTCTCTGTAAGACTGCCTGGGCCTTTTGGGTAAAGTAAAAGCGGCGGCCATACTCCTCCGAGACCTTGTCCATGAAGTGATCCAGCAAGGGTGGAATGTCTTCCCGGCGGTCCCGGAGCGGGGGCACCCGGATGGGCAAGACGCTGAGCAGGTAAGAGAGATCTTCCCGGAAGGAACCGGCGTTGGCCAGGGCCGTCAGGTCGCCGGTCGTGGCGGCGATGATCCGGACATCCACGCTTCTCGTCCTGGCGCTGCCCAGGCGCTGGAATTCCCGTTCCTGGAGAAACCGCAGCAGTTTGGCCTGGAGGGGCAGGGACAGCGCCTCCACTTCATCCAGAAACAGGGTGCCGCCGTCGGCTTCTTCCAAACGCCCCGGCTTGGCCCGGACCGCCCCCGGGGAGGTGCCTTTCTCTATACCGAACAACTCGATCTCCAGCAAATTTTCCGGCAGAGAGGCGCAATTGATTTTGAGAAAGGGATACTGGACCCGGGGACTCAAGGCGTGGATCACCCGGGCGAACAGGGTCTTGCCGGTGCCCGACTCCCCCAACAGCAAGACAGGGGCCTTGACCGGGGCTACTTTGGCGATCAACTGCCGGGCTTCCCTGATCGCCGGACTCTCCCCCACGATGACCAGATCAGGGGATTTTTCCGAGAGTTCCACCCGCAGCGACTGGTTTTCCTGGCGCAGATGTTCTTCCCGGGCCCGGACCTGGAGGTTGAGGCTGACAAATTGGACAATGAGGGTGGCCACGAGGCCGAGAAACCGGATATCCTCCTCCAAGGCGATATCCTCCCCGTAGAGGCGATCCACGCTCAAGACTCCGCTGGGCGCGCCCTGAAGGATAATGGGTACCCCCATGTCGGAAATCTGCCCCTTGTCGAGGTCCAGGGATTGGGTTTTATTCAGGAACCAGGGTTCCCGGCTCCCAACCGGCACCACAAACGGGTGGGCAGTGCGGCAGATCAGGCCGATGACGCCCTCATCCAGACGGTCAATGCCCGGCGGCTTGCCTTCGGGGCTCAGACCGTGAGAGGCGCAGATGCGGAGATGCCCCGTATCCGGATCCTTGAGGACGACCGCACCCCGCTGCATGGCCAGGGAATCGGCCAATATGGCCAGTAAGGCCTGAAGGGCCTGATCGAGATTGAGGGCCTGGCCGATAATCTGACTAATCTCGTGGAGAACCTTTAATTCCAGTTCATTGAGGTTAGTTTCCATATTCCAAAAATGAAGCAAGAAATATGCCGGGGGCAGTTTGAACCGGGGCGGGCGGCGCAGATAGCGATGCGGCGCGGGTTTGTTGAACTTCGGGGTGGTGGCGGGATTGTTGGCCCTTGGACTTTTTCTCGCCAATCAACACATTTTTGTCATAAATATATAAAAGATAGATACAATCTTGTCACCAAGGCCGGGGAATATCCGGGGCCGCGACTGCAGTGAACTGAGGGCGCTGAGCCCTGGTCGTCTGCGGCCGCCTGCCTCCGTCAAATCCATCCGGGTCAGGCAGTTAGAACGTTTGCCATAAATTCCTTCCGCTTGGAGGTTTTCAAATCCCCCTAAATCCCCCTTTTTCAAAGGGGGACTTTTCCAACAATTCCTTGTGGTTTCCCCCCTTTTTAAAGGGGGGCAGGAGGGATTATAAGGCTTCCCTTAATGGAAAGAACTTTGCAAACGCTATAATACGGCGTCATTTTGCTTCCCCGGACTGGTCTACTCGGGCCAGCAAGCTTTCCCGTATCCGGAAGAGATTTTCCCCCACCGCGCATTGGTTCAGATATTTGGTTATGCGGCTGGGATTTTGGCGAAAAATCCCCACCAACTGCCGCCAGAATTGCCCCCGGTAGCTGGCCGCGACGCCCTGGCGCCAGCATAACTTGAGGAGCGCCACCAGATCTTCGCGCTTGAGATGGGACGTCTGGACTTTCCGGTTGCCGGGGTCCGGGCCTGTGCTCTTCCCGGCGGCGGCGCGGGTCGGTCTCATGGCCAGATAATAACGGTAGCTCCGGGCCAGATATTTGGTGGGCTCGTAAAGTGAGTCCACCAGCCGGATGTACTCCGCCACAATCTCTGCCGCGGGGCGGAGGGGCAGAAAGTTAAAGCTCACCTCGATCATGTCGGCGGAAGCACGGGTCTCAGTCAGCCGGTTTTCCTCCTGGAGCCGGTCCCAGAGACTCGTATTGGGAAGCGCCTGCAACAGGTTCAGCATCACCATGGGCAGGTTATACGCTTCCACGAAGGCGCAGATGCGGTCGCCGGCCCCTTTGGTCTCCTGATCGAAGCCCATGATAAAGCTCGGGACCACCGTCAGTCCGTTGGCGCCGATGTTGGTCAAGGATTGACCCAGGGGATCCTTCAGGTTTTGATATTTGCGGTTCCCCGCCAAAACCGCCTCGTCCGGAGACTCCACCCCGACGAAAACCGTGCTGAAGTTGGCTGCGGTCAGCAGGTCCACCAGGGGGATATTTTGCCCGAGATTGGTGGACGTCTGGGTCCAGAAACTGAAAGGCTCACCATGGGTCTCCATCCAGGGAATAAGTTTATTGAGGATGGCCCGGGCATGGGTCTGGTTGCCGATGAAATTGTCGTCGCAGATAAAAATTTCTCGTCTCCACCCCAACTTGAAGATGGCGTCCAATTCGGACAGCACCTGATCGGGGCTTTTATAGCGGGGTTTGCGGCCGTAAAGGTTGACGATATCGCAGAACTCGCAATTGAACGGACAACCCCTGGACGTCTGGATGCCCAGGATGATGTAATCGTTCAGATTCAGCAGGTCGAAACGGGGCACCGGCGAGCTGGTCATCTCCGGCCGTCCGTCCGGCTTGAAGACGCCGTGAGTCTCGCCGGCTTGGTATGCCGCCAGCCAGAGCGGTACGCCGGTTTCCCCCTCACCCTGCACGAGAAAATCGGCTCCCGCTTCCAGGACTTCCTGGGGTACCGAGGTCGCATAGGGGCCGCCCACCACCACGGTTTTGCGCCGGGCTTTGGCCTCCCGGATAAGGTTTATCAGTCCTTCCCTTTGGACGATCATGCCGGAGAGCATCACGATCTCGGCCCAGTCCCAGTCGTCGGGGTGGAGTCGCCGCGTATTGAGGTCCGCCAGGCGGAACTCCCAGTCACCCGGCAGGAGCGCCGCCAGGGTGAGGAGCCCCAGAGGCGGCATGAGGGTTTTCCGTCCCAACAATTCGCACGACTGCTGCAGCGACCAGAATGAACCGGGAAATTCAGGGTTGATCAAAAGCACCCGCATCGACTATCTCCAGGAAGCTTTGCCGGCCTCGTCCCCAGAGGGGAAGCAGGCCCGGCGGCGTTCCTTCTAAATCCGATAATGGCGTTCCGGCTGAGCCATTATTATAGTGCAGATTAGACCCAAAGATCAAATTTGGGGGAGAGGGCGGTAAATAAGAGGTCTATGACCCATCAAGATCCTCAACCATCCAAGACCTCGCCGTCCCTGGCTGATGGTTTCCCCGGGGCAGCGCCATAACCGCGGCACGCAACCTGGGCCGGAGGAATCAGTTACATTTTAAGGTTTGAGAAGATGATCTGGTAGGTGGCGATGAGGGTAAATAACAGATAGCCGATGATCGTGGTCAGGGCGAGATGCTTCTGGATAGCCGGCAGCGTGGCCTTGAGGCTCGGTATCTGCCGGAAAGGCATCAGGAGGCCCACCCCCATGCCGGCCAAACCTCCCACCAAAAGCAGCAGATAGAGAAAATAGCCGATATAGCCGTATTCCTGCTGCAAGATGCAGAAGGGGCAGTGATGGGTCGGCAGTTCATAAAAATAAACGGAAATAAACGAGATGACCGCGGCGATGGAGACCACCAGGGTGACGAAAACCGCCGCCGCAAACCCGTAACCCATGGCTCCGGTGCGATAGAACACCCCCCCCAGCGTGAGAGTCCCGATCATGGATACATAAAATAAGATCTCCATGACCGGGCGCGGCCACGAGATAATCTCCGAAGCCACCCCCTGGGTATCGGCGGTAAAGAGAGAACCGCAGCAGGAGGTAATGACCTCGGGGTTAAGTCTTAGGAAATAATTGGCTTGGATTACGGTCTCGGTCAGGATCAAGGGCGCCAGGACCAGCAGGAGCAGATATTTCACTTTGATGAGGGGATAATCGTAACCCCGGTTATCGGCAAAATTGATGATGAGCCAAAGTCCGGCCAGGAGAAAGGTAATGATTCTGAAGATTACCAGGGGGAAGCCCCACTGATTGACGTTAAGCGAGCCCACCGCACACATGGCGCCGGTAAAAAATGGATGGAGAGTGTCGGCGGTGTAAATAAACAAGAAGAAGGAAAAAAGCTGGAAAACTAAGGCATAGCCGATAATCGTGGATATGAGGTAAGTCTTTCTTTCCAGCCATAGTTGGGTTTCGCTGCCGCTTTTGATATCCCAATACCTGAGAATAAGCGCCCCGGCCCAGGAAGCGTACAACACCATGCCGCTTATCAGGAGTGAACTGACCAAGAGAGCAAGAATTCCCGGTTTAAGAAACACTCAGATTGCTCCGGAATCGATTATGCGGCCGTCCCGCATCCGCACCACTCGGTCGACGACCTCGGATTCGTGCACCAGAGGGTCATGGCTGGCGATGAGGATGGTTTTCCCCTGAGCTTTAAAATCGCCCATAATGTCCATGAATTCCCGGGACAGCTTGGTATCCAGGTGGGCGGTAGGTTCATCGGCGATAATTACCTCAGGGTGGTTAACCAAAGCCCTGGCAATGGCCGCTCTCTGGGCTTCCCCCCCGGAGAGCCACTCAACCTTGGCCGCGGCTTTATGAGCCAGGTTGAACATCTCCAGGAGGCCCAAGGCCTCTTGCTTTAAGGTGGAGAACGGCTCGCCCAGGGGATAGGCCGGAAGCATGACGTTCTCGATGACGCTGATGCCGCCCAAGAGATTGAATTGCTGGAAGATAAACCCAAAGGTCTTCCGCCTGATGTCGGTGAGAAACCGCTCGGGCAGACTGGTGATTTCGCGCCCTTGGAGCATAATGCGCCCGGCCGTGGGTCTGGCCATGCATCCCAAGAGACTCAGCAAGGTCGTTTTCCCCGAGCCGCTGGGTCCGGTCAGCGCCGTTACCTGGTGCGCGGCGATGCTGAGGCTCAGGTCGTGGAGGGCGATATATTCATTGGGCCGCCCCTCATTGAAAACCTTCCTGATGTTCTGAAGTTCGATCATCAAAACCTCAATATCTCATGACCACATCGGGATCAATCGTCGCGGCCCTCCAGGCGGGGATGATGGTGGCCACGGTATAGGGAATAACCGTAAAAAAGAACAGGATGGCGAGTTGATAGCCACTGATGAAGGGGGTCAAGCTGAAATCCGGATAGAGCGTGGACCAGCCTTTGAGCACCGGTTCAAAGAGAGGGGCGGCGGCGTAGAAGATGTGGAAATACGCCAAGATGACCCCCATGAAGAAGGATGACAGGGACACGACCATGCCTTCCCAAAATTTCATCTGCAGGACATCGGTGGTCTCCCAGCCGATGGCCTTTAAGATGCCGATCTCCCGTTTCTCTTCGGCGCTCAACCCCGCGGCTTTATCCCAGGCAAAGATCAGAAAGGCCAGGACCGCCCCGGCCAGAATGACGATCATGATGCCGCCGCGCCAATCGAACACCGCATCATAAGTCCGCAAGATTTCGTCCCGGGTAATGGCCCGGGTATCAGGGAGGGCGTCGACAATTTTGGCGGCAACGGTGGGAATTTCTTTTTTATTTAAGACTTGTACCGTTAAATCAGTGGCGTCGGTTCGGGATACGCCGAACAAGCGCCTGAATCCCGTAGCGGAAATTAACATCAAGTCGGAAGACAGCAACTCCGATTCCGGGCTAAGGATCCCCTTAACGAGGAAACTGGTGGGCCTGCCGTCATAGGTTCGCAACAGCATGGCGTTGCCCCGGAAGACCTGGCGCACCCGGGAAATGCCGGCCCCCACGATGATCTCGTTGTCTTTGAGATCCATCCCCTCAGGCACCATGAGGGTATAATTGGCCCGGCCGACGGGATCAAAATAGTAACCCCAAAAACGATCCTTGACGGCCTCAACCCCGCGGATGGCGCTGATTTTTTGGGCATAGGCCACCGGGATGAGATCATGTCTGCCGGCCACCATTCTCTGGACAATAATCTCGGGGGTGCCCCGCAAAATAATGGCGGCTTCGTTTTTCAGCGCCTGGGTAAAGAACATGACGGAACCCAGGCTAAAAACCACCAGGGTGTACACCACCACCAGGGCGAGGTTTTTCCCCCGGCGCCGCCACAAGGAAGAGAGGGTGAAGTCTAAATATTCCGCTGTTTTTCAATCGATCTGATCATGTGACTTCTTCAAGGCCTGGGGAGGACCGAGCACCGACCCGCTGGGGAAATGATCCTGGGCCAGGGGATGGGTTTGAAAGGCGGCGTGCCAATCGGCTTGGGACAGGTGCCGGGTATACCGGGCCTCGGTGGAGAGGCACAGGTCGGTAAGGCCCAGGTTCTTGACCACATCGGCCTTTTGCCGGAGCAGCGGCAGGTCGGCTCGGGCCACAAAATGCGCCTGGATGAGAATCGCCACCAGGAGCAGCATGCCGCTCCCGATAAAGAGTCCAAAGCCATCGGACTTTCGCACGGTCTTATCTCGATAGGTTGAAGATGCTCGACCTGATCAAATTATGGCGGGGTGAGGGAGACCACCCGCAGCAGCAGGTCTTATTGATCAAGAGTTTTGATCAATGCGGGCGTTATATCCGTAAATGATAAAATTGCGGTGCCCTTATGATCGACTTTAAATTCCTTGGCCGCGGCTTCATCTTTAAAAGGCATAAGTTCTTTGCCCATGGGGCCATAGACATCACTCCCGGCTACATACCAGGCCTTAAAGCCATCACTTAACTTAAGAGTATAATAATCCGTCACTAAAATGGCGGCAATATCGGCCTGGGTTTTTCCAGGATTATATTTCGGCAGGTCGAAATAGTATTTCATCATATCCTTGACGCCGTCGAAAAATGCGTGGCTGCCGTCCTTAAAGACTATCTGATCGACAAAATCGGGATACTTGGCCACAAACATACCGCAAACCGGACACTTATCCGCCGGGGTGATCTTGGCGGCCGGCACGTCCTGGGCGCCCGCAAGCGGGCAGATCGCCAACATAACCCCTAAACTGATGACGATAATCGACTTATAATTTTTCATGGGCACTCCGAGGGACCTGATAGTCAGCCAGAGATAGGTATGGCCAGTGGGAAGGTGCAGTTCATCGTCATGCTGTTCCCACTGGCCTGGATAAATTCACCGGTTAATGCTTGTGCTCCTTGTCCATCCCCTTCATTTTAGCCCGCTTTTCCCGGATCATCTTGGTGTCGTTGTACATATCCTCGTAGCTGGCCTTCATGGCGTCTTCAAAGTTAGCGAGTTTGCCGTCATTTTCCTTGATGAAGGCCTCCGCATCTTTCTTGTCGGCAAAGGCCCATTTGGCTGTTTTGGTCATGACGCCCGGTTTTTTCCCGCCGATGACCCAGTAGGCCTTTTCGGCATCGATCAAATTTTTCTTATCGTAATCGGCCGCCATAATGGCCTTGGGCTGCTTATCAAAGGTTTGGGCCAGATCGATGGCCGTGCAGTGGATGCTGCAGGAACCGAAACTGGAGCCATCGCCGTAATCGGTCAGCATCCGGCTGAAATCAAACTTTTGCCGGTCCATGCCGCAGTACTTGCAGTTAGGATGGTCTTGAATGTCCTTCATAGTTTCCGCATAAGCTGCTACCCCGGTTAATAAAAATAACATCGCCAGCACCCCGCACAAAACTCTCCGCTTCATCAGCTTCCTCCTTCGATCATTGATTTTTCCCCATCACCGGTTCTTCCTGCCGGCCGAGCCGAATTTACCGCTGATTTACCCCGGTGACCCTGAGAACGACCATGGTTTTACCAGGCTAATCTGAGCCTGGAAACCTTGCCGGCCTGAATGCTTGTGCAAATTAGTTAAGAACATAGGTTTTTTATGGAAAAAATCAAGGTGAGAAACCATTTTTTTTGAAGAAGGAGTGGCGTGGGTCTGAGGGGCCGGGTAGAACCAAATAGGTATTTTTACCTAATTTACTATAGGTAATTTCACCCATGGCTTTTTCGGCAATTTTCCTTAAGCTTGTATACATATTTTTATGTGCGCAAGATAATCTCACTACGAAAGATTTTTATTATCGGGAGTCAATCGGTGAAAAAAGATAAAATCAGCATTAAGTTAAGAGGACCCTCTCATGATCAGAGGCTCGGAGAGGGAAGAAGGCTGGGACCCGGCGCATCTTGTACTATGTGGATCCCATGAATCCGGCCCACACTTCTCCGGAGCCGGGGTTGGCTCCCTGCGGCATGAAGATGGAACCGGTCTATGCCGAGGGCGAGGGCCAAGCGTCCGCTTCGGCCATGTTTCCCGGGTCCGTCAAGATCACCCCTGAAAAACAGCAGATTATCGGGGTGCGGGTGGACACGGTGGCAAAATCCCCCTGGACCTATACCCTCAGAACCGTGGGCAAGGTGGCCGCAGATGAGACGCTCACCTACCGGTTGAATGCCTTCAGCGATGGTTTTGTCATGAGGGTATACGACAACTCCACCGGCAGTCTGGTCAGGAGGGATGAACCGCTGGCGACGTATTACAGTAAGGATTTGTTTACGGCCTTACAGACATACTATTATGCAGTCTATGCTCTAGACAACCTGGTCCAGCAGGGGCAGCAATTGCCGGCCTCCCAGAAGCACCTGCTGGACGCTCAGAAACGAGCCGCGGAATACAACCTGATGAACCTGGGCGTGAGCACCCGGCAGATCAGGGACCTGATCCGCAGCAAGGAAATCACTCAAGAGATTGTCCTCAGCGCCCCGGCTACCAGCTTCATCCTGGCCCGGAACCTCACCCCGGGGCAAAAAATCACTACCGGTGAGGAATTATACCGGCTGGCGGACTTGAGCCGGGTCTGGATCCTGGCGGATTTATTTGTAAATGAAGCAAAATATGTCCGGCCGGGAGAAAAGGTCAAGGTGACCCTCGCCGGCCAGGACGAGACGTATATGGCCACGGTAACCGAAATTCTGCCCCAATTCGATCCTGCGACCCTCACCATCAAGGTGCGCCTGGAGGTGGACAATCCGGAATTCGCCCTCAGGCCCGGGATGTTTGTAGACGTGGAGTTTCCCATCAATATGCCTCCTACGGTCAACATTCCGGTGGACGCTATCATGGATTCAGGGATCAAGCAGACCGTATTCGTCAACCGTGATCAAGGCTTTTTCGAACCCCGCCGGGTTAAGACCGGGTGGCGCCTGGGAGAACGGGCGGAAATCATCGAGGGTCTCGAACCCGGCGAACGCATCGTGGTCTCCGGTAATTTCCTCATCGACTCAGAATCCCGCATGCGGCTGGCGGCGGCGGGGATGTTCGGCGAGATCACCAAGGACCCCGTCTGCGGCCTGAACGTGGATGAAAGCAAGGCCAAAGCTGCCGGGTTCCAGGCCGCTCATAAAAACCAGACCTATTATTTCTGCTCGGCGGGATGCAAAGAGCACTTTGAAAAAAACCCCGAACGCTATGCCGCCAAACCAGGCCCCACCGAGAAGACTGCCGGCGCTGCGACCGGTGACCAGAGGCCGTCCACCCAGGCTGTCAGGCCCAAAGACCCGGCGTGCGGCCACGAAGTGGACGAAACCCAGGCTAAGGCCGCAGGTCTCACCAGCGACTATGAAGGGAAAACGTATTATTTTTGCAGCTATAACTGCAACAAGCAGTTTGACAAAGATCCGGCGTCTTACCTCCACCAGGCAGCCCAAGGCGGGAGTGGCGGTTCCCAGGCGCCGGTCGTGGCCAAAACCGCCTCAGACCCGGTGTGCGGCTTGCCGGTGGCGACGGGACCGGCCAAACAGGCGGGCAGAACCAGTGAATATCAGGGAAAGCTCTATTACTTCGACACCGACGGATGCAAGCAAAGGTTTGACAAAGACCCCCAGCATTATTTATCCGGAAGTTCAGGGGTCACCGCACCCATCACCTATCCTCAAGTGCCGACGGCGCCTGATTTGTTGCTGAAGTTGAGGCGGGATTCAATCCGTTCGATACCTTTGGGGAAAACCCTGGCCCCGCTCGAGAACCCGCCCCACGAATCCCAGGTTAAGCCGGCGGCACCGCAAACTCCTTCAATGCAGCCGGCGGCGCCACCGACTTCGCCGATGCAGCCAATGGCCCCATCGTCTCCGCCGCCGCAGTCCCAGGCGCCGCAAGCCGCGCCCTTACAGCCCCAGGCGGCGCATCAGCCCCAGGCGCCGCAAACCACCCCGTCGCCCCCGCTCCAGGCGCCGCAAGCAGCGTCGCCGCCCCAAGCGCCGCCACCGCCTCAGCCCCAGGCGCCACAGTCATCACCCTCGCCTCATGGCGGTGGGGGTCACCAGCATGATTAACCGCATCATCGATTTTTCGGTGCACAACAAGATCATCGTCTTCATCCTCGTAGCTGCGGCCTGTATGATGGGATGGTGGTCCATGCGGCATTTGCCCCTGGACGCAGTGCCCGACCTCACCGACACCCAGGTGATCATCTACTCCCGGTGGGACCGCAGCCCGGACATCATCGAAGACCAGGTGACCTATCCCATCGTCACCGCCATGCTGGGCGCCCCCCAGGTCAAAGCCGTGCGCGGCTTTTCGGATTTCGGCTATTCTTATGTCTACGTTATTTTCGAAGACGGCACCGATATTTACTGGGCCCGATCCCGGGCGTTGGAATATTTGTCCGGGGTGCTGCCGCTTTTGCCCGCCGGCGTCAGAACTGAATTAGGTCCCGACGCCACCGGTCTGGGCTGGATATTTCAGTACGTCCTGGTGGATAAAACCGGCCAGCACAGCCTGGAGGAATTGCGCTCCTACCAGGATTGGTATCTGCGGTATTACCTCAAGGGAGTCCACGGGGTCGCGGAGGTGGCGCCGGTGGGCGGGTTCGTCCGCCAGTACCAGGTGAATGTGGACCCCAACCGGCTCCAGACTTACAACCTGTCCATCAGCCGGGTCGCCAAGGCGGTGCCTGATCACCGTCTCCCTGGTGATCCTGATCTTCCTGTGGCACTTCCCCAGCGCCATCATCCCGGTGATCACCATCCCGGTGGCGGTGCTGATTTCCTTCATTCCCTTCCGGATGATGGGGGTCACGGCCAACATCATGTCCCTGGGCGGGATCATTATCGCGGTGGGGGCCTTGGTGGACGCGGCCATCGTGATGGTGGAGCAGGTCCATAAGAAGCTGGAGAAGTGGCACCAGACCGGCCGGCTCCAAGACTACCAGGAGGTCGTGGTCAAGGCGGTCAAGGAGGTGGCGGGGCCCAGCTTCTTTGCCTTGCTGGTGATCGCGGTGGCGTTTTTGCCCGTGCTCACCCTGGAGTCGGTGGAAGGCCGGATGTTCAAGCCCCTGGCCTACACCAAGAACCTCTCCATGATCGTGGCCGCGATCCTGGCCATCACCCTGGATCCGGCCCTGCGGCTGCTGTTCACCCACATGGAGAATTTCAATTTCCGGCCGCCCTGGCTTTGCCGATTAACCAACTCCATGTTGGTGGGCACCATTCATCCCGAGGAGAAGCACCCCATCAGCCGGCGCCTGATCCGGTTTTATGAACCGTTAGTCACCTGGTCGCTGCGGCGAAAATGGTGGGTGATCGGCGGGGCCGTGGGGCTGATGCTCCTGACCATCCCCCCCTATACGCAGCTGGGCTCGGAATTTATGCCGCCCCTGGAAGAGGGGGCCATTCTCTACATGCCCTCCACCATGCCGGGAATTTCCATCGGCGAAGCCCAAAAAGTGCTCCAGGTCACGGATCGCATTATCAAGGGCTTTCCCGAAGTGGACCGGGTCCTGGGCAAGGCCGGCCGGGCCGAGACCTCCACCGACCCGGCCCCGGTGTCCATGCTGGAAACCTTGATCACCCTGAAGCCCAAATCAGAGTGGCGCCCCGGCCTGACCCAGGAGGAACTCATCGCCCAGATGAATGAGGCCCTGACCCTGCCGGGGCTGGCCAACGCCTGGACCATGCCCATCAAGGGCCGCATCGAGATGTTGAGCACCGGTTTGCGGACCCCCATCGGGATCAAGATCTCCGGGTCCAATCTCAAGACTATCGAAGAAATCGGCTCGCAGATCGAATCCCTGCTGCCCGGCGTCAAGGGGACCCGTAATGTCTTTGCGGAGCGCACCGGGAGCGGTTATTTTCTCGATTTTGCCTGGAATCGGGAGGCATTGGCCCGCTATGGCCTGAGCATCGATGAAGTCCAGGACGTGGTGCAGAATGCCATCGGCGGTGAAAATGTCACCACCACCGTGGAAGGGCGGGAACGGTACACGGTGAACGTGCGTTACCAGCGGGATTTCCGGTCCGATTTCAGCGCCCTGGAGCGGATTCTGGTGCCCGCCGCGGACGGCAAGCGGCAAATACCCCTGGGGCAGCTGGCCAGCGTCAAGGCGGCGAGCGGGCCGGCCATGATCCGCAATGAAGACGGTTTGCTGACCGGCTACGTGTATATCGATATCGCCGGGCGGGACCCCAACGGCTATGTGGATGACGCCGCCCAGGTGCTCAGGGACAAGGTGAAGCTGCCGCCGGGTTACGCTATTTCCTGGAGCGGCCAGTACGAGGCGGCCCAGCGGGTGAAGCAGCGCCTGCTGCTGGTGGTGCCCCTGACCCTGTTTCTGATCTTCTTGCTGCTTTATATGAATACCCGGTCCATCCCCAAGACCATGCTGATCATTCTGGCGGTGCCGTTCTCGGCGGTGGGGGCCATCTGGTTCCTGTACCTGCTGGGCTACAACCTGAGCATCGCGGTCTGGGTCGGTCTCATCGCCCTTTTGGGGGTGGACGCCGAAACCGGCATCTTCATGCTTCTGTATCTTGACCTGGCCTACGCCCAGGCCAAGGCCGAGGGGCGGCTTAAAACCCGTCCCCAACTGCACAGCGCCATCATTGACGGCGCCGCCAAGCGTATCCGGCCCAAGTTCATGACCGCCGCCACCCTGCTCCTGGGGCTCATTCCCATCATGTGGGCCACCGGGGCCGGGGCCGATGTCATGAAACGCATCGCCGCCCCCATGATCGGCGGCATCCTCACCTCTTTCCTCATGGAATTGATGGTTTACCCCGCCATCTACGAGATCTGGAAATGGAACTTCGAAGTGAAGAAGGAAATTTAATCCGGCATTGCCCTCAAAGGACTATGGTACCGGGCAAAAAAAATCCTTTGAGGGCGGACATTTTGTGATATGTAACCAGAGGGGGCACCATTCCCCCGTCGGTGTCAGGGGTCCTTACCGGTTCCAAACCATGGCGGAGATGAGAGGAAAATGAAAGCCTGCCGTATTCTTGCCGGACTGAGAGCTTTGGCGTTGCTGGCCGTTGTTGCCGGCCTCCTGGCCTTGTCGGCCTGCAATCCCCAAGCGAATAAGTTGCCGCCCCCGGAGGTCTCACCCAGCGTCGTCGTCACCCAGGATGGCACGGCCTTTTATGTCAAAGGACTGCGGATACCGGGCACCAGGCAGGAACTGCGTCTGAGACAAAGCGGCACGTTGACGTGGATACCCCTGGAACAGGTGTCGGCAGTGCGTTTCGCCGGACCGGTCCAGGACACTTACCGCCAGGGGGACATCATCCTGACCGGCGGCGAAAGGCTCCAGGGGGAAGTGTATGTGAATTTTCTCATCGAAGGCACCACTGACCTGGGATACTGGAACATGCCCCTGAGCAAGGTGGATCGCCTGAACCTGGCCTTTGATTGAGGTCTCCAGCGTGACCGCTGGGGCGCCCCTGGGGTGACGGTGGACTCCCTGCTGGCCGGTCTGGTGGGTCTGGCGTTGGGGAGCTTTCTCAATGTGGTCATCACCCGGTTGCCCCAGGGGGAATCGGTGTGGGCCGGCCGTTCCCGGTGTCCCCGGTGCAGGATCCCCCTGCGCTGGTACGATAACATCCCCCTGTGCAGTTACGTCTGGCTCCGGGGGCGCTGCCGGTTCTGCGGCGCCGCCATCCCCTGGCGTTATCCCCTGGTGGAAATGGCCGGGGGGCTTACGGCCCTGGCCCTCTGGCACACCTTCCCCGATAAACTCCTCCTTCTGGCTTACGCCCCCTTTGGCCTGGCCCTGATAGCCCTGACCGCCATTGACCTGGAACACCGCCTGCTGCCGGATGCCATTACCATCCCCGGCATCATCCTGGGGCTGCTGCTGTCCCTGGTGCTGCCTCAGCTCTCATTTCCCTCAGCCGCGGCCGGGGCCCTGGTGGGCGCGGCGTTATTCTCCGGGGTCGCCTGGTTCTATGAGAAATGGGCCGGACGGTGCGGCCTGGGAGGAGGCGACGTAAAAATGCTGGCCATGATCGGGGCCTTCCTGGGGGTATGGGCGCTGCCGCTGGTCATCCTGATCAGCGCCGGCCTGGGAACCCTGACCGGACTGATCCGGGTCCTGGCTCAAGGCCCCGGGGCCCGGGGCCGCTGGCGCACCATCTCCCTGCCCTACGGCCCCTTTCTGGCCGCCGGGGCCGGGTGCTATCTCTTCTGGGGCGAAAGACTGCTCAACCTTCTGAGCGGCGGGGGGTAAAGGTTTGCGGGCCGGGTGGGGAATAAAAAAAATCCCTCCCGCCGCCCGAGGCGCAGGAGGGACTCAAGGCTCAACCCTGCCGGCTCCGGGGCCGGTTATGGCTGAAAGACTCCCTGTTCTTGAAAGACAGGTTCCTCCCGTCCCAAGGGGCGAACGAAGGTCCATCCGCCGGGCCGGCCAATGAACCCCCAGGCCGCCTCCGAGGTGGACTCGGAGGGGATGCTCACGGGGAGGGTGACCAGAAAGGCAGCAGTGCCGGCTATGGTGGTAGCCAATCCCAGGGGCCGGCCAATGAGGCCATCAACGGCCACCACTGAGGAACTGGGAGGATTGGGGTTGGGTTTGAAGCCGAATCCCTTTTCCGCTCCCCGCATGCTATAGCTGATCTGCCCGGCAGCCCCCGCGCCAGCCCAGGCGCATACCAGACTCATAACCAGAATTACCAGCAGGACCTTGCTCTTCATGGCGGCTGCTCCTTTTCAGGCGGCGGCGATCCGCATCTCCTTCAAACCAGTGATCCTGTAGCCAGCCAAAGATTTGCCTATTCAATATCATATTATTGCCGAATCTTCAACTTAATAAGACCGCGGGGCCGGCTCCCGTGGACTCGCAGCAGGTGCGGGCGTGGTCCCCGGCGCCTGCCGCCTGGGCAAGGTCTCCTCGAGACCGACTTTCTCTTTCATTTCATGGGTCATGTGCGCCCCTTCCTCCAAGTTAGAAATGATGTGAGGGGTTATCAAGACCAGGAGTTCGGTTCGCTGTTTGCTCACCCCTTGGGAGCCAAACAGGGGCCCCAGCAGGGGCATTTTACGCAAGCCGGGAATGCCCGCCTGCGTGACGGTGTTGTCTTCCCGGATGAGCCCGCCCAGAACTACGGTTTGATTATCGGCGGTAATCAGGGAGGTATGGGCTTGCCGCACCGTGAAGGTGGGGGTGCCGCCCACGCCGGTGGTGGTGGATTTGGCGTCGCTCACCTCCTGGGCGATATCCAGGGTCACCAGGCCCTTGGCATTGATCTGGGGCTTCACCGTCAAAATGATGCCGGTACTGCGATACTGCACGGTGGAGGTCTGGAACGACGTGGTCTGGCTGATGAGGGGGGTCGACGTCGAGGTAAGAATGGGTACTTCCTCGCCGATCATGATGCGGGCTTCCTGGTTGTTGGCCGCCATGATGTGGGGCGAGGCCAGGATATTCACCTTGCCCTCGGCGGCCATAAGATTGATGAGTGTCTTCAGTTTATTGGCGGTGTCCAGCGCCACAAAGGTCAGACCCCCGGCGGCGGTAAAGGCCGCTGAAGCTCCGCTCACCATATCCACCCCGGGGATGGTGGCGGGAGCGGTGGAAATAGTACCGGTATTACCGGAAGAACCAGTAACCGTCGTCGTCGTTGGTTGTTGACCCCCGGCCACCAACACCCCGGCGGGGACACTGGAGCCCGTCTGGGTGCCGGTGGAGGTTTGGACCGCGGCGGGGACGCCACCGATCAAGAACTCGATGCCGTACTTGAGATCATCGGTGAGCCGCACTTCGGCGATCAGCACCTCGTTTAACACCTGGCGAGGCATGATGTCCAGCTGCGTCAGAATCCGGGAAATAATATTCCATTCATGGGGCGGCGCTACCACCACCAGGAGATTATTCTCTTCATCGGGAATGATCCGCACCCCTTCTTTGGGGCTGATCCCCTGGCCGCCGGCGCCCATACCCGTGGCCCGCTCCTTTAAGACCGCAGCAGCGCCGGGAGCATCACCACCCGGAGTTCCCGTGGCTCCCAGGGTGCTACCGGTTCCGGCCATCCCCGACGCCCCCCCGCCGAGGCCGCCCATGGCGCCCCGTGATTGGCCCGACCCGCCTAAACCTCCGCCGGTTCCGGCTCCCGCGCCACCCTGGCCCCCGAAAGTGGAGCTTGAGAAGGAAGCGCCGCTGGTCCCTGGTTTCGATTCCTTGATCTTGGCGGCTGTCGGGGCGCCGCCATAGACCTGGGATAAAATATCGGCCAGATTCTTGGCTTTATAATTCAACACATGGTAAACGTGGACATTGGCTAACAGATCGGTTTTGGAATCCAGTTGCCTCACCCAGTAGAGGGCGCGCTCGGCTAAGGGCTGGGAATTGGCCAGGATCAAAACGGAGTTGAGGCGACCCACGGGCAGGAAGCTGACCCCGAAGCTCTCCTTGCCTTTTTGGGCCAGATTGCCGTAGGCCGAAAAAATAGTCTCCAACTCATGGATGATATCGCCGGGGTCGGTATTGTGCACCTTGACAATGCGCACCAGGGTATTGGCCAAGGCCCGGGTGTCCATCAGGTAAATCAACTTCAACAATTTATCCAGGTTGTCGGGATTGTCGATCAGGACTAGGGAATTATTCGCCGCAGCGGCGATATTGCCGGCATGGGACATCAGGGGCTTCAGGACCGCCACCACTTCCTTGGCCGGGGTCTGCTCCAAAAAGACCACCTGAGCCCGCATGCCCGGAGGGACTGCGCCCCGGCTGTACACCGGCAGGCCCCGGGTGGCCGCTTTATCGGCGGGCACGATGCTATATAAATCGTTGGTCTTGATCATGGTGGCGTCGTTGATGGTGAGGATCGTCTCCATGATCGAGAGCAGTTCGCTTTTGCTCAGTTTCCCGGAGGCGCGCACATTGACCGTGCCTTTGACCTTGGGGTCGATATTATAATTGAGCCCCAAGGTGTCGGCCAGGACCCGGACGGCCTCCACCAGATCGGCATTCTTGAGATTGAGGTCGATGGGATAGACCTTCTCGCCTTTGGCAGGGGTGCGGCGGGTCACCGGCATTTTCTTGATGCGAGTGGTCAGGCTTTCCAGGCTCCCTTCATCCATCCGGTCCGCTGCGTCCGTCGGCTTCGCGGCCTTGGCAGACACCGGCGGCGGCTTCGGCGACGGTGCGATGACCCGGACCGGGGTCCGGACCGGCGCCGGTGGTTGGGGCGGAACCACCGCCTGGTTGGAGGCACACCCCGAAAGGCTGAGGATGATCGACAACGGCACGAGACGTGAGAGCCACCCTCCTTTGCGGCGTTTCCCCACGAAATTTAGGCAATTTTGCATTATTTATCCCCTGGAATTCCTATTCCGGAAACTTTAAGGTTTTTTGGCCGTCTTTACCATGAAAAGTCACCGAATCATTGGATATTTCGAGCACTTTAAACCCATTCCATTCCTCGCCCACATAGACTGCCTCGACTTCCGCCGCCCCTCTGCCGCCCGGGGGTTTACCCCCGATGATGGCCGCCTTGGTCGCACCGATGACCATGGTTCCTAAGAGCTGGCGGCCTTCCAGGCTGTCCTGAACTTTGGCAACCCCCACGGTCGGTTCGCTCCTGGTCTTACTGAACAGGCTCTTGGCGGCCACGGTCTTGAAGGCCGACAAGGGCTGCTGGTCCCTGAGGATGGGGGCCGTGGGCATCTCAGGCCCCTTGGCGGCCGGGCCCTGAAACGGCATGTCCCCGCCACCCCACCAGATCCGGATGATCGCCACCAGCAAGAAGGCAATGCCCGCCAGAAGCAAGATATTTACCGGCTTGAGTTCACGCCGCCAACTCAACTGGGCACCCCTTTTTTAATGACTCCGGAGATCACCATACTGACCTGCAAAGGCACGTCTTTGTTTTCCCCCCTGACCATGCGGGGCGCATTGATATCCAGATCGGGAATAAACAGGAGCTTCTTATGGTGCTCCAGATGATACAGCAGGGTAACGAGCTGGTTTATGGTGGCGGTCAACTCCACCTGGACCGGCACCTCTAAATACACTCCCGCTTCCCGGGGCGGGAGGACCTTGGCGCTGGTCATCTGGACCCCCTGCTCCTTGGCCAGATTTTTCAGAATCTCCTGCAGGTCGGCGGAAGCCACCGCCGGGTTGGACCCGGAAAGGAACTGGCTTTCCGTCCGGGCCAGGGCGGCCTTCATAGCCTTGTTGGCTTCGATCACCCGATTCTTGCTCTTCAAGAGGCTTTGGTATTTGCTCAAAAGCTTGCCCCGGGTAACCAGTTCCTGGTTCCATGAATCCTCCAGGCTCAGGAGGGGATTCACCACCGCCAGGTAAAAGAGAATCAGCAGCAAGCCTCCGCTCGCAAGCCAAACCAGGCGGCGATGCGGCGGTGAGAGCCGTTCGAGGGCGCGGTTCCAGGCCTTAAAATTCTGCTTTAATTTTGAAATGCTCGAGTTTATTGGCATCGGTAACTATGGGTGATGCGAATTCAGTTTTTTTGAGCAACCCTGACTTATCCAGCAGGGGAATAAGGTCCGAGGCGGCGCTCGACATGCCGCTCAGGTTCACATGCTGTTTGCTGAGCCGCAGATTGAACAGCCAGGTATTCGTCGGAATGAGCTGGGTCAATTCTTTGAGAATCGCCAGCTTATCCGGGGATTGAGCGATCTTATGCAAGCTCTCCATCTGCTGGGCCAGGTCCCGGCTCTCCTTCAGGAGGGCCTCCACCTCTTTGGCTTCCTGACTCAATGCGGCTATCTGCCGGTTGACCCGGAAGAGTTCGACCCGGGTGTGGATAAAAGCGCTGGTCCCCCAGAGGCAGCTAAGGCCCACGAGGACCAGGAGCAGTATGGTGGTGAAAGAAAACCGCCCCAGCCGGATAGCCGCCCTCGACGCCGGCGGCAGGAGATTGACCCCCACGGCCCCGGGCCCGAAGCAGGAAAGGCCGGCGCCCACCGCCGGCAGGACCTCGCCCAGGTTCATCTCCGCCTGGAGACCCGGGATGGGCAGGTGACTGGGATAGATCACCTCCATTTCATGCTTCTTGAGGGTTCCGACCTTGAAATCAGCCCCGCCGCGGCCATAAATCCCCAACGCCTGAGGTTCCGGCCGCGCCGCCGCCAGGCCATCGACCTGGGCCAGAATAGCCCGGGATAAGTCCTTACCCCGGAGATTACGGGCCTGGGCGAAGGCTTTCACCTTGCCGCCCTGAACGTGGGTCAGCTCATAGGAGTCGTCCGCAAGGAGCAGCAGCAGCCAGGAAGGCGGCAGGGGCCGGCCTGAAAGGGCAAAGGCCCTGGCGGCCGCCACCGGCGCCAACTCAACCGCGACGGGCCTCAGGGTGGCCTCCGTCAGCAGACGCAGGCACACCTCCACCTGATCCCGGAGCACGGCCATCAACATGAGGTGGATTTCGGTTTCCGTTTCGGCCAGCACCTGGAAACCGTGCATGAGGTTTTCAGCCGGCAAGGGCAGAAACCGGTCCAGTTCATAAGCCACCACCTGAGCCAGGTTTTCCGACGCCGCCCGGGGCAGGGAGGCCTGGCGGAAGAAGCCCAGGTGAGGGGAGACCGCCAGGCTTACGGGGCATGACTCCAGACCCCAGCCCGACAGGGTTTCCGGCAGGACAAGGCCCAACTCTTCCATCTTCCCGGGTTCAAAAGGGTAGGTAGACCAACGTACCACCTGGATTCCCGACAGGTTCTTGCGGACCTGGACCAGCGTCAGCCCCTCTTCTCCCAGATAGGCGCCCAGGCCGTCCATCCCGGTCAGCGCCGAGGCTCTCAGGGCATCCCACCACTGGCTGACGTTAGCCCTCATATCCCAGTTCCATTTCAGATTGAGGTTCATCCTGGAAACCCGCCATACCAAGAGATGATCGCCCAGGGAACCCGCTGGTTGGGGTCCAGGCGCACGGTGGCTCGGATCGTCTGACGGCCGCTATTTTTCTTTACCATACCTGAGGAGGTAATCGTAAAAAAAGGCGAGGACCGGAAGGACATTTGTGCGCCCTGGCCCAAAACCGGATTCACAGCTGCCTGGGGAACCTCTTGAAAACCTCGCAATGGCATCACCTTCCGGGTAGACAGGATATTCAAGGCGGCTTCCCGGGAAAATCCCATGGCCAACAAAACCTCCAGAGGGGCCGTATTCAGGTTGATTCCACCCGCGGCCGGGCTCACGGTCAGCCACCGGCTCAGCTGGGGAATCAAGGGGCTGGCCTCGAAACCGCGCACCCAAGCGAGTTCTTCCACCGTTTCGAACTTGCCGTTCTTGGCCACATAAGGAGGATCCAGGCTCAGATAGTAGGGGCTTTTGGCCCCGTAAAGACGCGGGTAGCTCCCCTTGGTGCGCCAATCCAGAATGGAATCCACCATGATGCGGACCTGGGGTTCCGGAAGGCCCAACAGGGTAAAAAAGTTTTGCAGCAGCGGCTCAGAGGCCATGTTGAGCCTGATCTTGCCGCCTTCGTCGCCGACCCTGACCTCCACCATACCATCCGGCAGTTCCAGCACATGAGGCTCTTGGTCTCCCTGCCACAGGGCGCCGGAATCCCCCTGGGCCTGGGGGGCAAGGACGCCTGGTCCGCCCATCTCCGCTTTCTTGGCCGTCACCAGTTTTCCCAGGGCATAATAAATCCCGGCCTCGGCCAGCCGTTGGCACTTATGGGCTTCCCCGAAATTGCTGGCCAGCTTGAGTTCGGTACGCCATTCCTGGGCCCAGCTCAAAACCAGAACGCTGATCAGCGTCAGGATCAGGATGACCAGAAGGAGCACCGCACCTTCCTCCCTGGCGGTCACGGACTTGGCTTTAGAAAGATTTGGCGTCATCCCTAAGATCCGATGCATGCAGGTGGATAAACCAGATCAGGGGGGCTCGCCCTTTCTGGGTAAAATAGACCCTGATCCAGTTGGGCAACCCCTTGGCCTTGACGGCATCCCAGGCCTCGTACTCCTCAGCGCCCTGGCCATAAGTAAAACGGACGGAGGTCAGATGCCCCATGATTATCTGCCTGACTTCCACTCCTTCCGGGTCCTGAAACCAGTTGACGTTCTTGGTTTGTTCCACGGCCAGCACCAGTTGGTCCGACTCATCCGCCCCCGCCAACACCCGCCAGTGATAAATCCCGCCCATATTGTGAGCTTCCAGGGGCACCGGCGTGAAAAACCGCATTTCGCTGGCATTGCCGATAAAGTAGTGGCGATTTTCCAGAGAACCGATGACGGCGGAACTCAGGGAGCGCGCCAGGATGGTTTGGGCCACCCGGAGTTCCTGGACTTGTTCGGCGGCCGCCTGTCCGTGCCGCATCGCCTTGAGGCTGAGGCTGAGGGCACTGTAGGCCACCAATGACAGCAAGCTGGTGAGCCCCAGAGCGATCATCAGCTCCAGCAAGGTAAAACCGGCACTCGCGGCAGATTTTCCCGTCTGAGCCATGGATCACATGACCTTCTGAGCCGCGGTCCTGATGGTCTGGAGTTCCAGGGTCTTGTTTCGGCCCCACTCCTGCCACTTTACGGTAACCTGGATCAGGGAACAGAGGACCCGTTTGTCGGCAAACGGCTCGGCTATTTCGTACTGGGGCGTAACCTTCACCACATAATCATACCGGCCGTCCCGCCCCTGGGAGGTTGCCTTCGCCAGGGTGCTGATCTCGCAGTTTTCCTGCAGGATCTTTTCGGCCACCAGCACCGCCTCGGTGTTGCCCCAGGAAGCTTCCTGGGCCCGCAAGGCCGAAGTCAAAACCTGGAGGAGAACTACCAACACCATACCCATGATGGTGGTGGCCACCAGAACTTCCAGGAGACTGAAGCCTTCAGGTCCGGGCGGCCGGGGAGCCGGAGGCGCCGGAGCCTGAAGCGGGCTTCGGGTGAATATCGTTCGTGCCATGGTCTAGTTGACGTTGCTCCTCAAGGAGACTTTGCCGGTTATGGTTTCCACTTCCAGGAGGTACCGGCGTCCGGTAGGCTCCACCAGCGCCAGCGCACCGCCGCTGGTGCTGCCGTCGCCGTAGAAAGCGATATAGCCCTGGCTCTTTTCCGGATTTTGCCATACCAGCCGGGCGTCGGTCAGGCTCACTCCCTTTAAGGCGCCTTCCCGGGTCGATCCTTCCAGCCGATAGCGGCCGGTCTTGAGGTTGAGAAACAGCCGCACCTTAACTCCCCTGGTGACCGCCTCGCTCCTGGCGGTTCTGAGGGTGGTGGCAAACTCCCGTAAGGTGGCGCGGTTCGATTCCCGCTCCCAACTGCGGAGCAGGCCAGGCAGCGCCAGACCCAAAAAGAGAGCCATCAGGAGCAGGACCCCCATAAGCTCCAGCAGGGTAAACCCGGCCTGGGCCCGGTGGGTGTCTCGGCTGGCTCCCGGTCTCAGGGAGCCTGAAAAAATCTTCGCCAATTTCATCCGGGGTTCACCGCTGCCAGCCGCACCGCAGCCCCTGAGATCGGGGGAACAAGCACCGATAAATCCTCAGGGGGAGGTTTGCCAGTTCGTAATGTCCAGGTTTTCTCCTTCGCCCCCTTCGGCGCCGTCGGCCCCCAGGGAATAGAGGTCATAGGGTCCATGCTGGCCGGGAAATTTGTAAAGGTAGGGCCGGCCCCAGGGGTCGTTGGGAACCGGCTTATCCAGGTATGGCCCGCCCCAGGCCGGCAGGTTGTCCACTTTTTCCCGGAGAGCCTTCAACCCCTCTTCCTCAGTGGGATAGCGCCCCACGTCCAGATGAAAAAGGTCCAGGGTCGTACCCAACAGCTGGATCTGGGTCTGGGCCGTCTTCTGCTTGGCCTTCCCCACCCGGCCCATGAGTCTGGGAGCCACCAGGGCCGCCAGGAGACCCAGAATGAACAGCACGATCATTAATTCGATGAGGGTGAACCCGCCAGCGCGGCGCTCTTTCCTGGTCAGTGACACAATTCCTCCCCTTTAAAATTGAATCTCATAGAGATTGAGTATGGGCAGCAGGAGCGATACGATGATGAACGCCACCACCAGCGACGTCACCAGGATCAATACCGGTTCCAGCAAAGCCAAAAGGCGCCGGACGGCCCCTCTGGCATCGTTTTCCAGAGAACCGGCGGCGGAGAGCAGCATGTCGGCCAAATGCCCGGTCTCTTCGCCAATGGCGGTCATTTGCAGGAAGAGTTCCGGGAACAGGCCCACTTTCTTGAGCAGGCCCGAAAGCTGCTGCCCCTTTTCCACATTTCCCAAAACCCCCTTCAGGGACTTGGCCAGGAAGCGGTTGTTCACCGAGGCGATCACCACCCGCAGAGACGACACCATGGGGACGCCATTGGCCAGCAAGGTCCCGAGAGTCTTGGCAAAAAAGACCGCCGCCACCCGTCGGCTCAAGTCCCCTAAAAAGGGGGCCTTCATCTTGAAACGGTCGATCTGAAACTGGCCTTCCGGACTCTGGATCAAGAGCCGCAGCCCGATGAGCGCTCCTAATCCCAGCAGCAGCCCTAACCACCAGTAAGACCGCAACGCCTGACTGAGGGCGATTAACAGGCTGGTGCTCCAAAAGAGGCTCTGGCCCATCTCCGTAAAGAACGACTCGAAGCGCGGCACCACATAGAGGAGCATGAGGATCAGGGACAGACCGCCCACTCCGGCCAGAATCATGGGGTAGATCAGCGCGGTGAGGAGATAGCTGCGGAACTCGCTCACCGTCTTTAAATAATCCCCCAGGCGATCCAGGGCCTCTTCCAGGAAGCCCCCGGTTTCCCCAGCGTGGACCAGGCTGACATAGAGGGGGGAAAAGATGCGGTGCCGGCTCAGGGCGTCCCCCAGGGTCTTACCTTCCTGTAAATCGCGGAGCACCTGGGCGAGGACGGCCTTCATGGCCGTCCGGGAGGTCACGTGCTCCAGGGCCTGGAGGCTGCGGTCCAGGGGCAGGCCGGCTTTCAGGAGAGCCGCCAGTTCCTGGGTAAAATTGACCACTTCCCGGGTGGGAATCCGGCCCCGCCGCAGCGGCAGCTTCTCCTGCCAACGGGTAGCCGCCTCGGCAACGTTGATGCGCAGAGGAATCAGGCCCCCCTGCTGCAGGTGCGCCACCACCTGGCGCTCCTCCCTGGCCTCCAGGGTGCCCTGAATGACATTCCCGGCGGCATCGGCGGCCCGGTAGGAAAACATCGCCATGCCTTACTCCTGAGTGACTCGCAGGACTTCCTCTACCGTGGTGACGCCCTGGGCCACCTTACTCCAGCCGTCCGCCGCCAGGGTCTTCATGCCTTGCGCCACGGCCTGCTGCTGCAAGGTACTGGCATCAGCCCGCTGGAGGATAAACGGCCGAATCACGTCATCAATGGTGAGGAACTCATAAATACCCGTACGGCCTTGATAGCCGGTGTGGGCGCAAGCGGCGCACCCCTGGCCGTGGAAGAGGTGGTCGGGTTTATTTATCGCCCCCAGCCCGACGTCCATCCGGCGCAATTCTTCCACCTCATAATCGCGCGGTACGGCGGTCCGGCATTCCGGGCAGATGACCCGCACCAGCCGCTGGGCTAAAATCCCCAGGATCGCCGAGGCCAGCAGAAAATCCTCGATGCCCATTTCCAGCAGCCGGGTGACCGCCCCGGCGGCGTCATTGGTATGGAGGGTGCTGAACACCAGGTGGCCGGTGAGGGCGGCGTGGATGGCGATCTCGGCGGTCTCCCGGTCGCGGATTTCCCCCACCAGCACCACGTCCGGATCCTGACGCACGATATGGCGCAACGCCCGGGCAAAGGTTAGACCGATGGAAGATTTTACCTGCATCTGGGTCACCCCCGACAGCCGGTATTCCACCGGGTCTTCAATGGTGATGATCTTTTTTTCCGAGGAGTTGATCCGTTCCAAAGCGGCATACAGGGTGGTGGTCTTGCCGCTGCCGGTGGGACCGGTGACCAGGATCATGCCGTAGGGTTTGTGGATCATCTGGTCAAATTGCTGCAGCTCCCGGGGCGGAAATCCCAGACCGTGGAGATTGAGGATCACCTTCTCCCGGTCCAGGATGCGGATGACCATGCTCTCACCCATGAGCGTGGGCAGGGTGGACACCCGGAAATCGATATCGTGCCCCTGTACCTTGAGGCGGAAGCGGCCGTCCTGCGGTAGCCGGCGCTCGGCAATATCCAGACGGGCCATGATCTTCAAGCGGGAGAGAACCGCCGCCTGTAAGCCTTTGGGGGGCGACTCCGCCTCATAGAGAATGCCGTCCTTGCGGTAGCGGACCCGGAAGGCATCCTCAAAAGGTTCCAGGTGGATATCACTGGCCCCCAACTGGATCGCCCGCAGCACCAGGAGGTTGACCAACTGGATGATGGGGGCTTCACGGGCCATATCCCGGAGTTGGCCGATTTCCGCAGTCTCCTCCGTTTCCACATCCAGTTCTTCGGCTTCCAAATCGCCCACCAGCCGGGACATGGGGCCGCCCGGCTCATAGGCCGCTTGAATAAGCTCCAAAATCTCGGCCTCGGAGGCCTTGACGGGAACCACCGGCAACTTGAGGGCAACCTCCATGGCGGCCTGCAGATCCTGGTTTTCAGGTTGGGCCATGGCCAGGAGAATGTGGCCGTCTTCCCGTTTCAGAGGGAAAACCAGGTTCTCCCGTAAATAGCGCACCGATAGTCCAGGGAAGGACTCGAAAGCGGCCAGGTCTTTTAGATTTGTGGGTGTGTCCATCCCGGCGTCCTGCCTTTAAGGCTCGAAGGTCAGCAAGTAAAAAATTCTTCTTATTATAATCTTTTTTCCGGCCCTTGGCGAGTTTCCGGGGCATCCCCCGAGGCAGAAGTCCTCAGGATGGAGACGGAGCGGGGCCGATTTCCGTGGGATGGACCAGCGGGGCTAGAGACCGGCAGCATGTCTTTCCAGGAGGCAATAGAGCCCCATGACCTGGGTGACGAATTCCTGGGTCTCTTTGATGGCTGGAACCTGAAAACCCGCCGAGATTACCCGATTATACCCGGCGTTATACCCGGCCAGGGCCAGGGGCACGTTGCCCTGAAAGTAATCCAGCAGTTGCCGGAAATAGCGGCACCCCGCCAGGATATTTTCCCGGGGGTCGAAGGGGTCTCGCACCCCTAAAGAAGCCGCGGTTGCCGGCATGAGCTGCATCAACCCCATGGCTCCCTTGGGAGATACGGCCTGATGGGTGAAATTTGATTCCTGCCGGATGAGAGCCAGGATCAAGGGAATCGGCAGTTGATAGAGCTCCGCCGCCTCGATGATACACGATTGCAGGGCCGGGGAAACCCGCCCCAAGAAATTCACCGGGCTATTCCGATCCGGCATGAGTTCAGCCGAGGCCCGGTTAAAAATATGCACCACGCCGCGGCGGTCGCGCTGGGCGACCACCATCGGGGCCGAAGCGCCGGATGACGGCTTAACCGACCCCGGCCCCCAGGCCATGGCCGGGGACGTTGGGGTCACCGGAGGGTCATGGACGGCCGCCGGCACCGCAATGGTCCCGGCCGAGGCCACCAAGGGCGCCTCGGGGGACTGCAAGTCCGGGGCTGGTGCATTGACGATATGCCAGACGCCTTGGGGGTCCCGGTAGCGGCGAACGGTTTGGCCGGTCCAGACGGGAGAGTGGCTCAGGAGCTTGCCTTCAAGGTAGGCCGCAACCTCCGGTCCCAGCTCCGGACACGACACCTCATGCACAGCCGGCCGAATCGCCGCAGGGGCGCGCGCCTGCTTCCGCACCGCCGGAGCCGGAGCCACCGGCGCCATCAACGGCGCCTCCTCCAACTCCACATTGGTGATATGAATTACCCCCTGGCGGTCTCGGCGAACGACAATTTTGCCTTCGGAGGATGGCCCTGCCGGCTGAGGCGGAGACCAGGACACCCGCCGGAGTTGGCCGGCGGGTGTCTCGGCCGCCGCTCCCGGCCCCGCTTTTTTCCCGATTCGGCCGGCCAACATCACCCCGCCCGAATCTTCCGGGTGGGTGACCCGGGAACCGGGTTGGGGTTCACCCGGAACCGGTTCCTCCGGAACCGCCTCGGGCTGGGGAACCGGGGCTTGGGCCTCTACCTCGGGAAGCGGGGCCGGAGCCTCGGGCTTAGAAGCTGGAGCTTGTGCCTCGGGGGCAGGTTTCGCGGCGGGCAAGGCCGCGGGAGCTTTCCGGGGGAAGGGGCTGGGAGGACTTGCCGGACTCCCCTGCTGCTTGGACCCGGCGTTGGTAATGTGCAGGATGCCCTGACTATCGGTAAAGGTCTCGATCTCGCGGGCCTGGGCAACATAGGAAAGCTGCATCAACCCCAAAAAGATTATGAGCCCCCTTCCCCAGCCCATAGAGACACCCACATTTCTCAGAAAATCTTTCTTAAGTCAACGTCTAACGTCAAATAACTGCCCGTCGACCCGGTCCGGCAAAAATTACTTGCTATAATCAAGTAAAACAGCCCTATATCACACCTTCATTGCTATAGCGGACCAGTAAAAAACCAGCACAAGGCGACGAGTTAGGAGCCCCAGGGCAAGTATTGACAAACTCAGGGGGCGCTTACCCGGGATTACACGGCAACCTTGACTGTCTCGGTCACCATCTGGTTTTCAGGCCTTCTGGGATCGGTGAAATTTCCTCGAGTTGCTGCGCTTGAAACCTAAAATTCTTGTTAAGGTATAATAACATAAATTCCCCTGAAAAAGTACTTTTTTTACCGGACTTTTGGGCCTATCAAACCTTGCGTATCCAGATAATTCACCCACCTGGAGCTTAAGAAATATCGAATTGAAGATAAGTTCCTTAATCAATCAATGCAAGAGTAATGGAAGGATTAAAGTTTCAGATCAGAGAAGAAAACCGGGTTGGCGGCCAACGCCAGGTGGCGCATATCAGGCCGATGGTTTCTGGCACCCATGGCCATGCTGCGGATGAAGGCGGATTACTTCAGGCGAATCGGGGTAATCTGCCCATGGGAGTGCTAACAGGTTTTAATCTGGGGTGGCGGTCAAGTCAAGCCCACCTTCCGGGTCCGGCAAACCGGTGGGCGGACGGAGGATCTCCGCCTGGATGGCGCACCTTCCCTCCCGTTGACAACCTCGCCCGGATAGCTCAAAGGGGGGATTTTACCTCTCCTCGGCCAGCAATCTTTGGACCTTGCGCTTGGGCACATAGGCGCTGACCCCGGCCGCAGCCGCGTCAGTCCTGTGGGCCTCATCGTCATAAATGGTGAGCACCACCACCCGGGTGGCGGGCGCCGCCGCTTTGATGCCCTGGGCGGCTTCAATACCGCTCATCCCGGGAAGGCCGATATCCATGATGACCAGGCAAGGGGACATGGTCCGGGCTATAGCGACCGCTTCCTCGCCGTTGACGGCTTCCAGCAACTGGTAGTTCGGGAAGGATAATTCCAGCCATTCCCGCAGCGATTGGCGAACACCCTGGTGATCCTCCACAATCAGGATATGAGAACTCATTAAGTTATTCCTTATTTTCTCAGAGAATTTTGATTCCAATCAATTATTGGCCTTTGGCCCACTCGAAAAACCTGAAAAGCTCGTGGGGCGGGCGTCCCGCCCGCCACCTTTGGTGGCACAGGCTTCCAGCCTGTGCACCGCACCGGCAAGATGCCGGTGCCACCAAGAA
>Ga0351865_10054_pt1 | contig 42458 bp, 32 predicted proteins | sample TotcelFGM3001L10_FD_206780 | JGI IMG/M metagenome (GOLD analysis project Ga0351865, IMG submission 206780) | Enriched cells from coal bed in the Powder River Basin, Montana, United States - Total cells FGM rep2 HSBNCT.FGM.300.1.L10 ... | reverse complement strand
AATGGAGAAAAAGAAAGCAAAAGCGGTGGTGGTTGAACAGACACAGGCTATACCAGCTCCAGTGGTGAAAACCAAGCCGACCCGCGAGAAGAAAATCACCGGAAAAGTGAAATCAAAAAAAGCAGGAAAAACAGCAAAACAGGATAGTGAAACGATTTTCAGAAGAAAGAAAATGACCTCAATTTAATTTTGGAGAGATAGAGAATGGAATATAATTTTGAAAAACTGTCAGATGACCTTTATATTCAAAGAGCAGCCAGCGCAAAATATTGTCCGAAATTTAATCCGACAAACGAAAATATTGAATGGGCCAAGTGGTCATGGAACCCTGTCACCGGGTGTTTGCATGGCTGTCCGTATTGTTACGCAATGAAAAGGGCTGAAAACCCATTTTACGCGAAGGGATTTCCAACCCAATTCCGACCTACGTTTCACATTGACCGGTTATCAGCTCCTGATAATCACAGAATACCAGCGAAACGTAAAAGTGAACCCGGTATCAAGAATGTGTTTCTTTGTTCAATGGCTGATTTATACGGAGATTGGGTTCCTGAAGATTGGATTCATCCAATTCTGGCTGTTGCTGGAGCACATCCGGAATACAATTTTATTTGCTTGACGAAGAATCCGAGACGTTACCTGAGCTTTGACTTTCCCCCAAACATCTGGTTAGGCGCTACAGCCGACACCCAGAAGCGTTTTGATACCGCCATGTCAATATTCGATAAACTGGATGTAGGAAACATCAAATTCCTATCATGTGAACCTCTTCTCGAATCAATTGGGTACACTGAGCAGCAGGTAGGCATACTTGATTGGATGATAATCGGCGGGTTGAAGAGAAGCGAAAACACAGATCGACAACCAAAGAGGGAATGGGTTGACAACCTGATTGAATTTGCCAGGAAATCGGATGCCAAAATCTATTTCAAAACAAACCTGACGGTTCAAACGAGCTTGGAAATAACGCCAAAAGAGTTCCCTAAGTAATGCTGTTTGAATGGCAGCCAAGATAAAAATGTCGGAATGATTGTTGAACGGGGGGATTTGATGATATTGAGGCTACAGACAGCCAAAATCGAATAGAGGGAATACGCCTGACAAAATCGATCCCCCCTACCTTCTCACTGATTTGATGCAACGGAAAAAACGATATATGGGAGTTGATTATGATACCCCACTGCGGGTTTTTGATTGCGCACCGTGGATACAGATGCCCACCTTTCCCGTGTGTGAATCGTGTGTGAATTTTATTCCAAAATCTGCTAAAATAAATAAATTGAGGAAAAATATGGAATTGAGATCGTTTATATTATCAGTATGTTATTATAATATCAGGATGTTGTGAAGATCAGAGGTGCTCATTCGTAATCAGCAGGTCCGCGGTTCGAATCCGCGCGCCGGCTCCAATTAAATCAAGTTGATGTTTAGTTTTTCAATTTTCATTATTTTCATCAGATGGTCAAAAATGGCTTTTTGTACAAGGATGGTACAAGGTGTGATATTTACGCTGTCCATGTAACCCTGTTATGATTTCGGGTCAATCCTTTTTATAATCCCGTCCCAAAATTCGCCATGAAAACAAAATATTCAAAATATTCATGGAAAACTTTCCTTTTCCGGAACAATCACTTTTCAATCGGCATCAACCTACGCTTTGTGGGGACATCCTTTGATAATTCATTAAAGAATTCGGCGGGCATTATCATGTTTCCCGGGATTTCATCAGGCAGAGATATCCAGATACAACGCATTTTCCATTGCGATCTGGCGCCCGGGCATCGCCGACTGGCTGATTGTTGCCTGTGATAATTGAAGCTGCCGGGCCAACTCGACCGTCGCCATGCCCAGTTCCCTGCCCCAATAACACAAAACGCTTCGAGCCTTTACCACATGATGATATCTGCCGGGAGCAATCACGTCATCGGGCTGTATGTTCTGGCATGTGAACAGCCATCGCTCGCCTCTCTCCAAAAAGCCGAATCACGTAATCGACCGCTTGCCAGATTCATTCCATCTTTCCCATAACAGCACTGTGCCCACTGTATGGTATTCATCCAGTTGTCCCTCAACAACCGGCATGGCGTAAACAGGCCATAACGCAATACCATGTCCAAAATAGCACACAACATAACTATCTTAATTTAAAATAGTATTTGTTTTCAGGTAGTCCGAAACAGACTATCTGTACCCGTTCAGCCCACCTCAAAGGATATTCCCGCCAATTCTGGTCGATAATTTATTTCAAAATTAATCAAATAGTTATATTTTTTATTGAGCAAATCGAATATCTGGTACGATCTTTGATAGTTACCAATTGCAGGCCCCGATCAGAAATACCGGTACAGTTTCCAATGGTGGCTGAGATGAGATGGGACTGCGCTAAATCACGAGAGTCCGGTTAACCATTAATGATATCAGAATGTAATTTGTCAAAAACATTCAATTTGCAATTTCAGCGGTCCATTTGATCACAGCTATTTCCTCTGCGTTTATATAGGCTTTCAGAAAAATAATTTCACTGCGTTATCGGTCGGGGATTGCCGAAAAAGGCCGATTCCCTCCCTGTTGCCTTGTGAAATGAATTTTCTGAAAGTCTATGACTGCCCTCTTAAAAACTTTCTGAAAGGAGAAACAAAATGGTACAGGAGAAAAAAGTCAATGGAGTCAACGTTGATCAGTTATTCAAGACAATAGAGCAGGTTAAGGGAAACCCGGAAATTGCCCAATTTAAATTTCGGGCAAATAACATATGGATCGACGGTACACACAACCGTGCGACTGTCAAGGATTTCTATGGTGCTTTAAAAGAAGATACTTCACGGGAGCAATTGGCATTTGAGATAGATGAACCGCCTGTTCTTTGTGGCCAGAATCTGGGAGCCAATCCCGTGGAATATCTTCTCGTGGCCCTTTCCGGGTGTCTGACGACGAGCTTGGTCGCTCACGCCGCTGCCCGGGGAATCGAGATAAGGAAAGTGGAATCCAGGTATGAGGGTGACTTGGATCTCCAGGGTTTTTTGGGAATTTCAGAGGAGGTTCCCGTCGGCTACAAGAATATTCGGGTGTTCTTCAAAATCGACGCAGATGTCTCTGAGGATCAGAAGGAAAACCTGATAAGGATGGCTCAAAAATACTCGCCGGTTTTCAATAGCATCGCAAAACCTGTACCGGTTTCCGTTCAACTGGACAGGTGATGTTAGCGGCGGTATGAAAATGTACCCAAATGGGCGATTTGAAAATGTTAGTCAAAAAGGATAGTCAAAGCAGTCAATGAAACTGGCCATCAGATTTCAATGACTGCTTTTTGTAACGGTTTATCAGGATTCTGTGATGTCTTTTAATCGATAACTTTTGTCTTCGATAACGACAATTTCGGTGTGGTGAAGGAGTCGATCCAGAAGAGCTGATGTGAGCGTTCTGTCGCGGTTGAATATTCCCGACCAATCTTTGAAGGCTCGGTTTGTGGCGATAATCAGGAAACCCTGTTCATAGCGGTGGCTGATGATTGGAAAAAGCAGATCGGCACCCGTTTTATCAATGGGTAAATACCCGAGTTCATCCAGGATCAAAAGATTCGGCTTGGATTATGGGACGTTATGTTGTTTTCTTTCATCTGTATCCATTTTCTTGATTTGGTCATAATGCCTTCTGATAATACTGCAAAAAGCAGCGCTTAACCACCCTTGCCCAGCATTTTCGTACAGGTAGGGATCTTCCTGACAGATAGCTTTCCAGATAAGGATTTTGGGTGCGTTATCGATCGGTGAAAATCCGGCTTCGGATTGGCGTTGTGCCTGTCAATACGGTCTGCCCAGGAAAAAATAAATACTGTTGTTGTTGTTATCCAGGGCCTGTCCATAGCCCAGATATACCGGGCCGATCGGACTGTCCGCCGCCAGAAAGACGGAGGCGGATTTCAGCACACCTTCCGGACCGTCAGGAACCAGCGGGCTGCCAACCTCACCGACTTCCAGCGAAAACCCACCGTAAATACCCTCCAGGAGGCTTCCTTTCAGAATCCGGTGATAATACAGCATGCGGCCGAACCAGATGTCTTCTCCCATCAACTGTCCCGTCGCGTATCCCGACTGCTGCAGAAAACCGCCCCACTGGAACAGGTCATACCGTGGCAGTTCATCCGAACCGATATTGCCGCCGACCTTGAACCCGAAATTGAACGTATGCTCACCAAATGAACGAACAAACACGCCGTCCATGTCCCACTTGGTATAGTCCTGATCGGCTCCGATGATGCTGTTGGAGTTGAACAGATTCATTCCCGCCTGCCAGCCGGATCGGGGAAACTGGGCACTGTTGAGCTGATCCATGAACAGTCGTGCGGTAAACGCCCCCTGCTGGATATCGCCCTCTCCCGGTGACAGCTCCTGGGGCCCGGTGTCAAGTTCCGGTTCCAGAATCCCTCCGCTGATGCCGACCCGAAATTCGCCATACCGGGTAAACTGGCTGCCGATATCAATTCCGGCAGTCCAGGCGGTTACATCATAGGTGGCAATCCGGTCGCTGCTCTGGTAGATGTCCGCTGTTCGCCGTTCGTATTTCACCTGCGGCGCCACAAAAAAATAACCCCGTTCATCCAGTGGCTGGTAAAACTCGCTCATGAAGCTGGAGGTACGGCCGATCTGCAGATCGTTGCGCCACTCGGCGCCAAGTGAATTCAGCCATGTCTTGCGATGGCTGACCAGAATGTTGAAAAATGCATCACCCTCGAAATCACTGGAGAGGCCCAATCCCAGCCGCAGGTAGTCCGGTCCCCAGGACTTTTCCACCGCATCCACTGCCAGCACCCGCTTGCCCGGTTCCTCCAGAAACCGGTAGTTCACATGTTCAAAATCACCGGTGCCATACAGGCGGCGCATGTCGCGATCCAGAATATCCTGATCGATGGGCTGACCGGGCCGCGTTTCCATCACGGCCAGCGGTTTTTCGGGATTGACGCGGGTCAGATTTTCAAACCGGATCTCGTCAGCCGGTCGCAGATCCGGGACCGAGGCGACCGCTTGCCGCTGACGCAACGCGGCGTAATCCTCTGCCGGAATGGAGAGTTGGGCCAGACGATCGGCCACTTTGCGTGCCGCTGCCTCACCCAGCGGGCTGATATTGGGCAGATTGTCAAAATCTCCGGTTGAGAAATCCCCCAGTTCCGGTGAAATCAGGATATCTGTGGGTTTCAGCAATGCCAGTGAGGTCTGAACGTTCTGCTCGGTCAGAATGCTCAGCATCTGCCCGGTTACACCCAGAATCGAGCTCAGTTCTTCCCGCTTCAACAACGGGGTTCCGACATTCACGGCGATAATGATGTCGGCACCCAATGCAAGCGCGGTTTCCACCGGCAGATTGCTGGTCAGCATGCCATCAACCAGCAGATTACCCCCGATCTCGACCGGCGCCACCGCTCCCGGTACCGACATGCTGGCCCGCATCACGTTGGCCAGCTCACCCTGGCTGAAAACAACGGCTTGGCCGGTTACCAGGTCGGTTGCCACCGCACGGAACGGAATGGGCAGATCATCGAAGCGGTGAAACCCCTTTGCCTTGGACAGGCGACGGAGTACTGTCTCGAGCTGCACGCCGGTCACCATCCCCTTTGGCAGGCCGATTTTGCCATTGTTGATGCCGATCTCCGGGCCAAAAAAAATGTTGAAATCGTCCTGTTTCTGTCGCATGGACAGCTCCTGGCGGGGCGGTTTCTCCTTGAACAGCAGTTCGGTCGAAATACCCGATATGATCTGCTCCATCTCCACCACGCCGGTGCCCGTCGAATACGCCGCGCCGACCAACGCGCCCATGCTGGTCCCCACAATGAAGTGGATGGGCACGCGGTACTCCTCCAGGACCTTCAGGACGCCGACATGGGCCGCGCCCCGGGCGCCTCCGCCGGACAATACAAGGCCGATTTTGGGGCGTTTGGTACTGCCTGACGCGCCTGGCAATTCATCTGCTCTGGCCTGTGGTACAGCGGTGATCAGGAAGACGGCCAGTATCAGTCCGGAAATGGCCATGATGGTGCTTGAAAGAAATCGGGTTTTCACTTTTTAGTTCCTCGTTGTGTAACAAATTCCCTTCGAATCTGCGGGCGGCCAGATAGCGATTACACCTTACTCCCGGATCCGTTGCGAAAAATCGGGTGCGGTGTCCGCAGCCATCGCCCGGGAATTGACATGAGCCTGCTTCTGAATTTCCGAAAAGGGCCGACTGTTCTTCAACAGCCCTCTTTCATATAGATATTCAGGAACATAGCCACTCGCCAGTATCTTCCAACTGAACGGCAGATGATCCGGATTGATCCGGGTGTTCAGCCAGATATTGGTGGTGCAGTTGGTGGTGAGGCTGTTGTAAAATTCGGGCTCCGCCTTCAGGCGGTTGATCTGGTCCATATAGGCCAGAAAAAGGCGTCTTCCATTCTCGATCGAACCGTATAACCGATACACATAGACATCTTCCGGCGGATCACGGCGATAGTTGGTGCGCAGCCGGATAACGTCCCGCTCGTCAGCCACCACATAATAGAGTTCATACTGACGAAAGAATCCTTTTACGGTTGAATATCCTTCCCCCTTTTCCTTGCGCGCCTCGATGGATATCGCCAGATGATCCCCGCCGGCAAAGCCGAAACTCAGCAATACATGGGCGATGGCCGGCCCCATCCAGTAAACCGCGATCACATCCACGGATGTTAGTTCGGAAAGATAAAACGTCCTGTCATAATAAGCAGGGGTAAAATCGGTTTCGGTGCGATAGTCGAAATTGCGGATATTGTGCACCGTGATTTGATCTCCGTCGATGTCAGCCCAGGAAAGGCGCTCATTTTCAGGCAGCCAGATCCGGTCGTTGGCAGGCGGGATCAAAAAGAACCAGGTAATGACAATCGAAAATACACAAAAAAATACCAGAAAGGATCGGGCTGCCGGACGAATACCGATCAGCGTACCTATAGAGATCAGTGCGATGGCAATGGCCCCGGGCAGCCGCAGTCCATCCGGCAGATTGGAATAATAAACCGTCAGGATTTCCCAGCCGATAACGGCCAGGAGAATGGGAACCGCCAGTATCCAGGCAATTATCCGGAACCGGTTTCCAGAAGGCGACTGGTGGAGACGCCCCGATGTTCCGGTGTTCAATCCTGACATGATTATTCTCCCTGAAACACTGGCCAATCCGATAAAAACGGTTTCCCATTCAGGCCGGCAGCTTCGTCGGCCTGAATGGGTTTCTGAAGGGATATTAACATCATTTGGGCGTGATTTTGGTAATTTTGGAGCCCTGAATTCCCAGACCGGCCATCAGGCCTTTCTGATCAAAGAAGAAAGCATAAATCGCTTCCTTGGCCGTCGTGGTGGACAGGGATCGCGCAGCGCCTTCGTCCACGACCACGACAGTGGGGCCTACGCCAACTTCCCAGCCGTCACTTTTATCCAGATACTTCAGAGCGGCTTCATCGGTAAAAAACAGGGCATATCCGAACTTCTGCGCGCCGGCCTGCAGTCCATAGGAAGCGGCCACGGTATTGTAATAACCGGTGGTTTTCCCGCCTTTTCGAAGCGCGCCTTCACCATATTGCCCTCCCACAATCAGTCCCCCTTTGATGATGCTGGGGAAAACCAGAATACCCTTGGCGATCTTGGAAAGTTCCTTGGCTGCCGGGGTCTGGGCATACAGTTTCTGTAATGCGGCATCGACATCCTTGTCAATCTGTTTCGCGCTGTCTGCCATGGCCGGTGAAATAATGCCGGTCGTGATCAAGGCCATCACCATCATTGCAATGCCAGTCAAACGAATCATGGTACGCATAATGAACTCCTTTTTTTGGGAAAATTTTGTGTAACTTCTTAATAAGTCCGGTTAATGCTTACTGGATTACCACCAGATGTAGCCAACGCCGATGCCACCCATCCACTGGGTGGAATCTCCCCGCAGATCCACTATCGGGCTGTCGCCCGGGTCACCGGTGATGACAGAGCCGCGGATGCCCGCGCTCATCAGCCAGTTTTTGCTAAGGAAAATGTTGACCCCAACCACGGCATAATATTCGTTCAAACCCCCGTCAGCGGTAAAGAAAGGTAGACCGGATGTCCCAACGTTTTCGGCATTGACACCAAAGTAGTGATCGGAATAATCGTCATCCTGATACCAGATTCCGGCGCTGATATTGAGATCAACCGGCTTCGCCACCGGTTGCCAGTAACGGGCATTCAAATTGGCACGGAACCCGTCGCTTTCGTCCCCGACATCCTGATACACTTTGGCACCCAGGATAAACCGTTGACGCTTTTCAGCGGGGTGGACCCAGACAATGTCGACAAACGCGCCTGCTTCCAGGGTGTCATCAATCTTCTTCATCCGGCTGACGAGCTCATCCTCGACATCATCGTCACGGCCAAAGCGGTAGTTGAGCAGGGGGCCGAATCGAAACATGTCATTATTGAGGACGTTGACGGAAAACTCATTGGCGATCAACTGGACATAGCGTTCCTGCCCTTTGAAGGTATAGCGGAAAAATGGGGCGACACCGGCAGTGTAGTCATCGGAGCCGGCATAGTCCGGCACGACGCCTACACCGATTCCGACAACTGTGGGCATGTTTTCAAAATCGAGTTCGATAAAACCGGTGGCCCTGGCCGATTGGCAGGTAAGGATGACCGTGAAGATGGCCAGTACGACAGTCAGGGCCAGCGTCCTGATGGGGATTGTTTTTCTCATGATTTTCTCCTTTTGTTGTGTTTATATATATTATTGTTCAAAACGATGACTCCTAAAATCCATCTGCTTTCTTAGTGCGAAGAACCTTTCTCGCTTTTTCAATCGTATCGACTCCGGCCGAGGACAAAATCGTGTCAAACCGGATATCCGGTTGTTCCGTCGCCATTTCCACCACCAAAAGCATTTTCAGGTAATCTTCCGAGCGAAGATGGCATTCCAGGTCCTCACTGCTTTGCCACAATTGATCGATCATGATGACATTTCGGTCATTCAATCCCTGATACATGCAACAACGGATACATCCCGGAATGAATCTGGTTCTTTCCATGACCGATATCAGAATTCGTTGCGCTTCAGCCCGCTTGTTGGGCGGTATCACCATTCTGATGGTTGCATGAATCATCCAATCCCCTCTTTCTCACTGCTTCTGACAAGTATGGCGGAAGTAATCTCTTATCAAGGATTCAGGCCTGTGATGTTCCGACAACGGAATTTACGATTGATCTGCGAAATCCGTACCAGATCGAAAAATCTGTTCGCATACTTCGGTTTTTTATGATAAATCAACACTATCTTATCCATAAAGACCACAACCAGAACACTTCCGGAATGACGGTTATGCCGACATATCGGCATAGTGCCTTTTTATCGGCATCCGGTATAAATGGCCCGACTGGTTTTGTAAAATTCGATCCATGCGATCGGTATTTTTTTGAAATTATTAGAGGAACACGCCGGAACATGCCAGAAACTGAAATTCATAACGAACAGTTGCAAAAAAGCCTTGAGGAGCAGATCCAGTTCGAGCACCTGATTTCGAATATCTCGGCCCGATTCATCCACATTCCACTGAATCGGATTGATTCTACCATCAATGAGGCGCTTGCTCATATTCTGAAATTTTTTCAGGTGGACCGGATTGGCCTGCTTCGGATTCATGCGGATACCAGCATGTTTATTGTCATCCATCAGGTGTGCGCAGACCGGATTCCACCCGTACCGATGTCCGTTGAACTGCCATCGAGCATGTTTCCCTTTATGTATAGCAGACTGATCAGAGACCATAACGTGTCATTCTTTCAATCACTGGATGAACTGCCGGAAGAGGCCACCATTGACAGACAGACCTATGAATCCTGGGGAATCCGTTCCGCGGTGAGCATACCAATAGGGGATGGGATGCCTTTCAAGTACGCTATCGTTATTACCTCGGTAACCCGGGAATGCGAATGGCCTCTGACTTATATTCCCAGGCTTCAGCTCATGGGAGAAATTTTTGCGAACGTCCTGGAACTCAAGAAGGCACGGATACTTCTGGAAGACCGGCTGAAGTTTGAAGAAATGCTTTCCCGCATTTCCGCCCGGTTTGTCAGGATGCCATCCGACCGGCTGGATGACGAAATCGAAAATACCCTGGATCAACTCGTGAATTTTCTGGGTCTTGACCGGGTTACTGTCGCCCGGTTCCGGAACAATAACACCCGAAGCATTGCCACGCATTTCAGCGCCCGACCCGATATACCGATGTCATGGAAGGAATTGGACAACCAGGAACTTCCCTGGCTTCTGGAAAAATTGCAGCAAGAACAATCGGTCGAGTTTTCCCGGCTGGAGGATCTGCCGGATAAAGCCGGACCTGAAAAGGCGTTTTTTTCGAGCATCGGTGTGAGGTCCTGCATCGTGATCCCCCTGGTGACCAGAGGCCATGTTCTGGGCTTTTTGGGATGTTCGACCCTTCATATGCCGAAAACATGGTCGAAAGAGGTGGTTCAGGGGCTTCGGCTGGTGGCGGATGTTTTTGCCAATGCCATGGCACGGAAACATTCGGATGACAAGTTGCAGGAGGCGGAACAGAAATACCGGACCGTTCTCGAGTTCACCCACGACTGGGAATACTGGGCGAATCCGGACGGGGCCATTGAGTATATGTCTCCGTCCTGTGAACAGATTACGGGGTATCCGGTTCAGGAATACATGGATAACCCCGAAAAAGTGAAAGAGATCGTTGTACCGGAAGACCGACGTCTCTGGGATACGCATTTTCATGACTCACGAATGCAACCGGATGCCTTCAAGATTGAATTCCGCATTCGCAGGCGGGACGGGGAACTTCGGTGGCTGGAACATATCTGCCGGCCGATGATCGATTCGCAGGAGAATTTTTTGGGCGTTCGTGTCAGCAGCCGGGATATCACCCAGCGGAAGAATCTGGAGGCGCAACTTCAGGAAAAATTCCAGGAAATTTACAGGCTGCGGCAACTCCTGGAAGAGGAAAACCTCTATCTGAGGCAGGAGATCCAGCTTCAGCATGTTCATGAAGAGATCGTGGGGCGCTGTGATGAAATGAAACAGGTTCTTTCCCAGGTCGAGCAGGTGTCGGGAACGGATTCAACCGTCCTGATTCTGGGAGAAACCGGAACGGGTAAAGAACTTCTGGCCAAGGCGATTCATCATCTGAGCAGGTTCAGGGACCGTCCCCTTGTGACGGTGAACTGTGCCTGTCTTCCGCCCACGCTGATAGAAAGTGAACTGTTCGGGCGTGAAAAGGGCGCCTTTACCGGGGCACTGACCCGCATGGTCGGACGGTTTGAAGTGGCGGATGGTTCCACTCTTTTTCTTGACGAAATCGGTGAACTCCCCTCGAATATTCAGTCCAAGCTTCTTCGGGTTCTGGAAGAAGGCCGGTTCGAGCGTCTCGGGTCCAACAAAACCATCCAGGTCAAAGTGCGGATCATTGCCGCCACCAACCGGGATCTGGAGCAGGAAGTTCAAGACGGCCGATTCAGAAAGGATCTCTACTACCGGCTGAATGTGTTTCCGATCAGCATTCCGCCACTTCGGAACCGGTCCGAGGATATCCCGCTTCTGGTATGGTCTTTGGTGAAACAACTGGAGCAGAAGATCGGGAAACGCATCAACACGATATCGCGCAAGACCATGGAAACGCTGCAACGGTATAAATGGCCGGGTAATGTTAGGGAACTTCGCAATGTCATCGAACATGCCATGATCCTTACCAAAGGCACCACCCTGGTTGTTCATCTTCCGGATCATGCCGTCTCTTCTGACAAACCCGACGATAGTGCACTGGCCGATCTGGAGCGCCGCCATATTGTGGGTATTCTGGGACAAACCGGGTGGCGGATATCGGGAAACTCGGGCGCTGCCCAAATCCTGGGCATGAAACGGACCACCCTGCAGTCACGGATCAAAAAACTGGGGATCAGGCGACCCGGCGCCTGATCCGGAAGGATTCGTGATCGTTAACAGGCCCGGCCGAACCCCATCTGAATTCGTCTGGAATGTCATCCATGAAAACAACGCGAAAAACCGGTAGAAGCCAGAAGCAGACAAAGCCCGGAATCGTCATCCTGGCGACCGGTGGCACCATTGCCGGTGTTTCCCGGTTTGGTGCACAGGCCGGATATATCTCCGCAGAAATGGGAATCGATGTCATGATCGACGCGGTACCCGAGATGCGCACGCTGGCCGATATCCGTGGGGAGCAGATTGCCCAGGTGGGCTCCCAGGACATGTCTTTTGCAATCATGATCCGGCTGGTCAACCGAATCAATGACATCCTCGCATCCGGTGAGGCGGATGGCATTGTCGTCACCCACGGTACGGACACCATGGAAGAAACCGCTTTCTTTCTGAATCTGACTGTAAAAAGCAGAAATTCCGTGGTCATGACCGGAGCCATGCGTCCTTCCAGCGCCATCAGCGCCGATGGCCCGCTGAACCTGTACAATGCGGTTGCCGTAGCCGCAGATCCCGATGCCGCCGGTCGCGGCGTCCTGGTGGTGATGAACGACCGGATTCATGGCGCCCATTCATTGACGAAAACCAATACAACGTCCGTGGAAACCTTTCTTTCTCCCGTGAATGGGCTTATCGGAACCGTCAATTATGGAAAAACCACCTATTTCAGGAAACCGTTTCGAAGACATACCCACAAAAGCGAATTTTCCGTGGCAGGCAGGACGTCCCTTCCCCGGGTGGATATCATATATGCCTGTGCCGATATGCCGGCGGACCTGATCACCTGTTCCATCGAAAGCGGTGCCAAAGGCATTGTGATTGCCGGTGACGGCAATGGAAACATGAATGCCGCCGCGCTGGAAACCGCATCAAGGGCTGCCGAACAGGGCATATTCATTGTTCGAAGTTCCCGGGTCCCCACCGGTACGGTGGGCCGGAATATCGAAGTGGATGATGACCGGCTCCGATTTATCGCATCCGACGAGCTGAATCCGGCAAAGGCCCGCATTCTGCTGATGCTGGCGCTGATGAAGAAAAGAAAGCTGCCCGATGTGCAGAAGCTGTTTTATTCCTATTAATGTCCGGTACCGGTCGGAAATGGTAACGATGTATTCAGGAGTCAGAATTCAGAATAGCCCGCATGTCAGCTCCCCGTAATTTACGGACGTCTTCAATCAACCGGGTTTGAATTGAATACCCGTTTTTCCGTCTTCTCTTATTCGATATACCGGTTACGCAACTCGGTCCATTTTTCCGTCTTCATGAATTTCAGCAAGGCCCGGTTGATCGGTTTTCGGAGCGGACTGTCCGGCTGCAGGGCAATACCCACGAAATATTCATCAAAGGTTTCGGACAGCACCTGCAAGTGCCCCGGGTACTCCTTTTTGATCACATGCTTCAGTACCTGTTCATTCAGAACAAATGCGTCGATTTTCCGGCCTGCAACCGCCTCCAGCCCCTCTTGTATGGTCTCGAAGGGGATGACCGCCATTCCCTGTTTTGTCATAAAATCAAATCCTTCCGAACGGAATATCGACCCGACCCGAACATGGTGGAGATCGGTAAAACCGCGGACCTTGCCTCGCAGTTCGCCAATGGTCAGTGACGACGTGACATGGGCAGTAAAGCTGGAAATGAAAACAATCGAGAACATCATCCAGACAAACGCAACGACTCGACCCCCCATGGTTCTCGGAGCTTTGTCCCCATAACCGACCGTGGTCATTGTCACCATGGCCCACCAGACGCCGTGTCCGATGCCATCGATGACCCTGTCTCCGAACATTTCGCTGTTCCGCCGTTTTTCAAAGGACCACAGAATGATTCCGGCGATCATGGACATCACCACCAGCACGCCGAATGCTTTCAGCATATGCTCCGAGAATATGCTTTCGACAAGTCGGATCCATTTGTATTCGACTCCTTCAAACGGCACCGCAATGGATAGACCCGATTTCAGAAACGATTGACTGAAATCCAGAATGGATACGAACCGTTCCCGAACCGGCAGGGACGGAATGACATCGATTTCCTGTTTCACAAAGGCATCTATCAATCGATATAGAGAATCAAATTCCCGGAATTCGTATAATACCCCCATGTCCTGTGCAATGGTCTGCCAAAGATCGACACTGAACCCCTCCCATCGACCATCCGTTGTTTTCATGGAGAGTGGTGAGATATTCATCAGGCCAACCCGCAAAGGCTGTGGCGCTGCGATCTCGTTTGTACCGAACGCCGGATCGGAAAACCACACAATTGCCCAGGACACGATCAGCACCAGGATCAGTTTATGAGCGGATTTAAGGTTTAATTGCATAGGATTCAATACCTGTTGACGTGTTGCGCGTGGTCCCGGATTCACAATTTCGAGGCGGTTGTTCGCGTCCGGAGGCCTGCTGGAGGCATCTTCGGTGAGAACGGATATCGTCACCTACCGTGTTCGCCGGCCACCGCCGCCTGACCGGGTGGTGCTGGTGCTCACACTGGTTGTTCGCGTCATGCTGGTGCTTGAACTCAGTTGGTTTCCCCGCTGGCGGGCACTGGCAGTTGATTCAAGACTTTGCACAGATTCACGCGATGTCTGGCTTCCGTAAGTGGCCGAAGACTGCCGGGTCTGTGATGTTGTGCCTGTTTGGGATACTTGAGACTGGGATCGACTACTGCTATAGGTGGATGTCGTTGCTGAGGTCTGACTCCGGGATGCCTGAGTCTGGGTCCGGCTGCCCGTGGAAGTGGATGCGGATGTCGTGGAAGTCCGGTTTGGCTGCGGTTTGTTTACCGTCTCCCACCCATTGCCGCTGTTGCTGCTCCAGTTGCCGGAGCTGTCCTTTTTATAGACAGTGCCGTCTTTTCCGGCATACACATTTTCCTTGCCTTTAACAACCGCACCCTGTCCGCTCTGGGTATCCCATGCAGCAGCACCGGTGCCCCGGTTCGTCTGAACACCGGCAACCGTGCCATACTCGTTGCTCCGGTAACCGCCGCGCGCGGCGGTTCCGGTCGTGGGATTGTATGCACTGAACCGTCCGGCCGAGCCATAGGCGGTGTCCACCCGGGCCGCTGTTCCCCGTGCTCCGGTGTAGGGATTGTAGGCCTGCCTCACCGACGCGCTGCCAGCCGGGCCGTAAGCAGTGGCACCACGCTGGTAGGTACCCGTATTCGGATTGTAGGACGCCGCAGCACCGGCCCCGCCGTATGGCCCGTACGAGACACTGGCGGTTCGGTAATACCCGCCATGGGCATAGCTGTATCTGGCACCGCATCCGTAAGAGTAATGCACCGGATATGGCGGATAATAGTAGTGATTGTGACTGTCCGCAATCATCGCGCCCATAATCATTCCCGCACCGAACATGAGCACGCCGGTCGCCGCCACGTATTCGCCGCTGTATCCAGCCGTCTGTGAGTAGACAACCGTCGTCGGGGTACTGCTTTGAACAACGACATATGTCACGTTGTGCGTGGGATGGGAGGGGGGAATGGTGTAAATGGCCGGCGGAACACTCGTGCAGTAAGTCCATGGGCCGGAGGCGCTTGCCCCGCGAAACCAGATGCCCTGCTCACAGCAGTAATACCCGCCATCGACAATGAAGACCGTATTCGATGAGTTCACGGCGTATTGGACCGTTGTACCCGAAATGGGTTGAAATTGTGGCTCGCCACTGTAGCTCACGGCCACTGCGACCGGTGCTGAAACCTCCACGGCCGTTGTTGCCGGAATGGAGGCCAGCAACACGGCGTCCCTGGCATCCACCGTTCCCGGAACAGATGCCTTGACAAATGCGGACGGATCATTGGCCGGAATCCGGGCAAAATCTCCAGGCAGGTCGTTGCTTGCGGCGGTCCAGGGTCCATTCAGACCGGCGGCCCGGAACCATCGGCCGGCAACGAGAAGATAATATTTTTTATCACCGGTGGAAAAAAACAACGGAATGTCCGTGTTCGATACCCGCATCAGTTTGGTGCCGGAAATGGGGCTGAAGCCCGGCTCACCCGTTGTAAGCAGCAGTTCAGCCGGTTCCGTACTCACGAATACTACCGGTGGAGTCTTCTCCCGTTTTCCGGGAATCTGCCGACGCACATCGGCCCAGTTGTCATCCTGCGGCAAACTGGACAAACCGGCAGGCAGGGTCCCCGCAGGTGTCCATGGGCCGGTAATCATGTTCGAAGCGGTCAGCCAGTTGTCATGGTTCAGAAGATAATACCGCTGCCCGGCCGTGTCGTAAAAAATATCCCAGTTGGTATTCACGGCAAACATCAAATCCATCTTGTCTTTCACCACGGGTTGCAATTGGGGTTCTCCCAGGAGCATCACCAGAATGGCCGGTTTGCTGCTGTAGAAAATTTTGGGCGGCTCCAGATTCAGTTCAACCGCTTGCTGCGTGGAATGCTGTTCGGGATCGAGATACGCCAGAATACGGTCCAGGGAAACCGTCACGATCCGGCCAGGCGGAAGTAGCTCATCCACCACACTTCTCAGCAAAGCCGCTTCCGCGTCCGATGTGTTTGGAAAACGCAGCTCACGATGGCTGGAAATCACCGACACAACACGGGTAGCCAGGTCTGTCGAAGTTTCCGCATGGATTTCCGCGACCCCCAGTTTCTCGCTTTTACCGGCTCCGGTTTTGACACCGATGGCACACCGAAAGCGAAGTTCCCTGTAATCCTTCCAGAGGTCCACCTGGGGTTGATGGACGGTCAGTTGTCTGCCGTTCTTCTCCAGCACGCGCGGCCATCCGGGATCTGCGGAAGGAATGGTCTCCGAACCGGCAAAAGAAGAGACGAATATTATACACATCAAAATAAAGAGGCATCGACAGGCTTTCATGTTAGCTATCCTTTTCAGATCGGGATTTTTGGTTATTTTTCCCAAGATCGATTATCAGGGGCCCTTTGACCGCATCCATGACAAGGGATACGGAAAGCCCGTTTTCCATCAATTGGGTCATCACTCTCAGGTATTTTCGAATGTGAATAAAGAATTTCTGGTATCCGGCGCACAGATAGTGAAGACCCGGTTCGTTATAATATGTTGTTGCAAAACGGTGTTTGGGACACCCTCCCTGGCAGGCAGCCAGCACGTCACATTCCCGGCACCAGCGCGGCAGAGCGGTTTCCTTGCTTATGCCGAATTGGGTTTTCAGGGATTTTTCCACCATTTTAGGCAGCGAGTCGGTCAGGATATTGCCAAGCCGGGACTGGGGATACACGCTATGATCACATGAAAAAACATCCCCGTTGTGCTCGATTACCAGCGATCGGCCGCACTGCCTGGCGTGAACACAGACCGTCGACGGATTCCCGATCCAGGCGTTCAGCGCCCACTCGAAATTCATGACAAAGACCTTGCCGACATCACTGCGGACCCATTCTTCGAAGACGGCGATCAGAAAGTTACCGTAGTCCTTTGGCAGAACCGACCAGTCCGTAACGTCGGTCTGCTGCTCCTGCCGGTCCAGAGCCGCAAAAGCGGCCAGTTGTAGCCCCTGTTCGGCACTGCGTTCATCGGCAAGACGCTCGACAACCGGCGTGAACTGGATGTATTCCACGCCTGCTTCCCTGAAAAATTGGTACACTTCAAGCGGCTTTGCCGCGGTTTCACGGGAGACACAGGCCATTACGTTATATTCGACCTCATGCTTCTGTAACAGCCTGAGGCTCCGCATCACCCTGTCAAAGGTACCAAGCCCTTTTCGGTCCCGGCGATAGCGGTCATGAATTTCTTTCGGACCATCCAGGCTGATCCCGACCATGAAATTGTTTTTTTTCAGGAATCGGCACCATGCATCATCCAGCAGGGTGCCGTTGGTCTGGATTGCGTTCCGGATGGTTTTATGTCGGGTATACGGTTTCTGGATTTCAACGACGCGTCGAAAAAACTCGATTCCCAACAGTGTCGGTTCCCCTCCCTGCCAGACAAATTCCACAACCGGAGTGGGTTGGGATGAAATATAGTTTTTGATGAATGCTTTCAGAACAGCGTCGGTCATCCGGAACTTTTTTCCGGATGGAAACAATGCCTGTTTTTCCAGATAAAAGCAGTATTCACAGTTCAGGTTGCAGGCCGGTCCGCAGGGCTTTGCCAGAACATGGATGCCTTGCGCGGTATTTTGTTGCTGTTTGCGCATCTTTGTTTGTTCAATTGTCATAAGGGCCGATTTGTTGTCGAATGACTACGGTTTGTAATTGCTCATGCCCGGGCCAGTCTTGTCATACACGTTGAAGAACTCGTCCGGCATGATCGTGGCCATGCCGCCTTCCGGAATTTCGATCAAATCCTTCTCCAACGTCTTGACCCGGAACTTCCATCCCGGCGGGAGTTTCTTGAACCGGCTTTGCCCGGCGGCGACGAATTCCTCGTAAGTGTATTTCGGTGTGAGGCCCAGTTGGAATCCTTTCATGATCCAGGTGTTGCCTTCCGCATCGTCCAGTAGCAACACCGTGGTGCCCTTGTTATAACCCAGCCCGCTCTTCCGTGCGATGGACATTGGCTTGTAGGGCGTGCTTTCGCTCACGCCACCGGTGTTGTCGCCCATGTTCAGTTGGGCAACCCAGGTGGCCTTGATGCCGTTGAAGTCCCTCTCCACGCCCATATCAATCTCGGTCCAATCGGACAACCAGAGTTTCGGTCCGTTCAACGATGCGCCGAGGACGCCTAAATCCGTCTTCATCTTGGCGAAGTCAAGGCCCTCGACCTGCGCCTGCGGAGCGGTGTCCTTCGACGCGGGGATGCCCGTGGCCGTAAACATGGTGTTGTAGCACTCAGCGACCATCTTCCCGGTCTTCGCATCGCGGTGGGCGAGGAAGATTTCGATAAAGCGGGTCTTGTGCATGTTGTCGAGACGACCGGATTTTGCGCCGTCGCCATCGGCAAGCACCTTGGGCTCGGCAGAGGTTGTTTGTTGCGCGAAGGACGCCGCAACAGCTACCGTCAGAAAAACAACCATCAGCGAAACTACTTTCATTGTCTTCATTGTTCTTCTCCTCTTGTTTTCAACCTATCGGCGGTTGTTAATGGAATTCCCCCCTCACTCTGCCGGCTGTGCCTTGGGAAAGCTCCAGGAACCGTTTATGATTTCCTGCTTCGGCTGATACATCCGCACAATGTAGTTCCAACCGGGAGTGATCGGCAGATTATTGATGGCCTTGGGGCCACCGCCAAAGTTGATCGTGATGCTCCCGTCTACGTTCTTCTTTGCCGTCACGTTGTTATAGGAATAAACGTTCTGGTCGTTCTTCTCCATGAAACCGTCCTTGTTGTAAACGGTAATAGACCAGAAACCGTCAACCGGCACGTCCGTAACGGTTACAAAGTGAGGTGTCCTACCGTCGTTCTTCGCAGGTACAACGTTGTCATAGACGGCGGCTTCTTCCGGGTTTCCTCCCCAGCCGAAGGCAGTGCCCAGCAGGTGGCTGATCGGGTTGAGCTTCGCTTTGTCACCGAACATCCCCTTGGCACTGGTCCGAGTTGCCGCGAGAACTTTGATTGCATCACCGATCTTTTTCAGAGAGTCCTTATCCCAATCCGGAATCTCGAATTTTCCCGGGTTCTTCTGCCGCACTGCGATCTTGTCCTGCAGGGCGTTGGCGGCTTTAATGTCAGCCGGGTCATTCGCATCGACAAATGTACGAAAGAGGACGATCGTGTAGCGCGTTCCAATTTTTTCCTTGGTGAATGTGAACTCGCCGGCGCCATGCTCGACGGGAAGCATCGAGTGATCCTCATTTATGACCATCATCGACTGGAATCGACCGCCGGAGTCCGGCTTCACAATCGTCACGGGGTCGGTGAGGTCGAAAACACCGGCAGAGTAGATCGTGTCGCGATTCATGCGGATCACGTCCTGCTTGTCGATGGGCACCGGCCCGCGAATGTGCAGAAATTTCCCCAAAGCCCCCTGCTTGACGTAACGGGCGAGGGTCATGTCTGTCTCAGCACGGACGAAGTTGTCCACGGTCACCATTTCTGAAGCGAAACTTGAAATGGAACATAAAAGAATCATTGCTGTCGCCGCTAAAGATAATAGGTAGCGTTTCATTGCCTGTCTCCACTTTATGGTTAGCTGTTTCTGTATAACACTCATTTGGGGAACAGGAAGGTCAACTGCGCCCTAAAGCCCCAGCCATCCGGGCCGTTATCCGGGGATTCGGCCCAGTACTTTGCACCGACGGCGAACTGGAGAATCTGGGGGCCGATCTTGAACAACTGCGATACCTGGGCCACGATCGGAACAGACCAGGCTTCGTTTTTCCAGTCGTAGGTGCTCTCCGTGTTCAGGCCCAGCGTGGTCTTGGTCTTCGTGATATAGCTCACAAAGGGCTGCAGGAAAGTCGCGTTGATGTCGGCCCGATCTCCCTCACCGGCAACCGACCAGATGTGGTTGCCCAGAAAGCCGATTGTCCACGGCCCGTTCTGTTTCAGCACCACCGCTGTCGGCCCCAGTCCCCACTTTTCGCCACCGAGCGCGTCGTCGGTCGCGGACGGAAGGAGCTCGACCGGTCCCACGCCCCAGATCCAGCCGCCTGAGGTTGGCTCTTTGGGCGAGAAGAACTGGCTGGCCAGGATGTCGCCAAGGCCGGATTCGTTCATAGACGCCAGCGGGAAATCCTGCTGATCGATAAGCGGCACAATGGTGCGGGTAATGATATTCCACTTTTCATTCAACGAGAATGGAATGACCGGCTGAATGTTCAGCCGGTTCACCGAGGCCCCATCGTTTGCTCCGCCGTACTCATCGTAATTGTACTGCAACGGAACACTGATCAGCGATGCCACCGGATTTGCCAGCTTTTTGGCCAGTTCCGCCGCCTGGTCAGTGTCTTGGGCAACCGCCGGGGTTGTCAGCGCCCCGGCAATCAATATCCAAAAAATTATCCATCCGGATGTTTTCATTTTGGAATTCTCCTTTTTCACTGGATTTTTTATTCCTTCAGCCGTTGAAAGCCTTCGATAAGCGGGTGCCAGCCGGATATGAGCGTGATCATAAACCCGTCCATTTGCATGTCTCCGGGATCACTGTCGTTGATGGTTGATTTGTAGCTGAAGGTGAGGTTGATATTGTCGTTGATGGTGTAACCTAAAGTGAGCCCCACGGCGAGGGTTCTGAATGAATCCCCCTCAACGCCGTCGATGGTCGCTTTGCCGTGTTCATACCAGCAACCGTCCAGCGATCCCCAGAGACGTTCGGTGAAGTCGCGCGTCAGATGCGCGTCCAGTTGGAACATGGGGTCAGTCTCCATCTTCTGTCCGACATAGTCGTCGTTGTCTCCATAGAGCCACACAGCGGGCAGGAATTCCAGGGTTGTTCTCCGGCCCGGCACCCATGGCCCAAGCTGCCAGACGATAGGAGCGCCGATGCGCCCATACCAGCGGTTCTGCCCGATATTTATGGCACGGTCGTTGTCATACTCGCCGACGGGCAGGTATAGGTCGGCAAGAAAATCAACGGAAAAGCCCGGTTTATAGCGCATGGCGTCAGGGAGGTCATTCTGTGCCGGGGGGCCGAGGACATTAATGGTAAACTCCAGCATCGGGTCTCCATACCCCCTGGCCGTTTGGCTGGCCGACTTTCCGGCCGACGATACCTCGCCTGAAATATGGCCCATGGGAACGATGACCGCACCCATGGCGGCCCGATCGAGCAACGAAAAGGTGCGTGCATATCCAGTCAGGGCCATGGTGATGTCAAGATTTGAGTCCGGCATCACGTTATGCGCTGGATCAAAGGGGTTCGTGTTGCCGCTGAACGACTCGTAGACAAGCGGCACGGCGTTCGCACCCGACAGCGTCTTCCAGTAAAAGCGAGCCGGGAGCTGGGCCTGGACCGGCGGCGGGACGAACGCGCCCATGATGAGCAGGGTTGCAAATACCGCCCACAACCAGGAAGCGGATTTTTTCGGATTTTTATTATTTTTCATGAGATATTCATCCTTATCAATAAAGTAGTAATATTATAATCTAAAACCCTTAAGGTTGGGGATCAGCCATCATTTCCTTGGGCGGCTCAAACTGTTTTTTGTAGATCAGCGCCGGGTATCCGGCGTCCACCGGCACGCGCTGGGGAAGCTGATCTTCCAGGGTCTCGAACACGGAGCGGCTGGGCAGAATCACGTTGTTCGCCTGAACATAGTCGTCCCAGAGCGCAAGCATCTCCTTCAGTTTGTCCGGGTGTTTTGCTGCAAGGTCATTTCGTTCCGCCGGATCAACCGCGACGTTATAAAGTTCCCAGTCTCCCTTGCCGTAAGGCTTGTACTGCCAACGGAGCTTCCAGTCTCCCTGGCGCACCGCACGGTTGCCGAAAAGTTCCCAGGCAAGGTAGTCCTGGCCCGTTCGCGGCGACTCCGCCTGGCCCGCAAGCATTGGGCCCCAGGGCTTGCCGATCAGCGCGGGCAGTTCCCGTCCGTCATGGGTCTTCGGATAACTGGCCCCGGCAATTTCGAGCAATGTGGGCATGAGGTCGGCCACATGCATGAGTCCGTTGTTGATGCTGCCCTTTGTCCGCTTGACGGCCGGGCCGCTGACGATGAGGGCGTTCCGGATACCGCCTTCCGCAAGCCATCCCTTGAATTGACTGAAGGGGGTCATGGACACCTGTGCCCACATCGGGCCATAGCCGATATAGGAGCCCGGATCACCCCATGCGTTGGGATGAGTTTGGTTCCACTTGATGGCTGCAAACAGAAAATCACGGGAGCCGGGCGTACCGGTGATCATTTTAAAAAGGTCGCTTCCCTCGGCGCCGTTATCACCGAACGTAATGAAAATGGTGTTCTCGTATTCTCCGATTTCCTTGAGATAGTCGATGAGCCGGCCCACATGAAAATCGAGGTTCTCCACCATGCCAACGTAAAGCTCCATCTTTTTGCCGAGGAGCGCCTTGGACACTGGCGCGAGCACGATGGGATCAGGCAGAAACCACATGCGCTCGGCAAGAAGTGTGCCCACGGGCATAATGCCGAGTTCGATCTGCCGCTTCAGCCGCGCCTCCCGGATCACGTCCCAACCGACATCATACTCGCCCACGTGGCGGTCACGCCAATCCTCCGGCAGATGATACGGATCATGCGGGGCCTGGTGAGAGACATAGGCGAAAAAGGGCTTGCCGTCGCCATGGTTGGCGCCGATAAATCCGATCATCTTATCCGTGTAGGTTTTGGTCGCATAATAGTCCTTGGGAAGTTCCGTCAGATAACGCCCGTTCTCGGTAAATACCGACTTGGGGGCCCCGCCGGTAAAATTCGTCATATCCCAGTAACTGCCCGCCCCGTCCAGCAGCGCGAAGTCTCGCTCGAATCCCCGCGCGGCCGGAATCAGCTCAGGGGCTTTTCCCATATGCCATTTGCCCACCATATAGGTGTGATAACCGGCATCTTTGAGGAGTTGCGGCAGCGTGACCACCTGCGTATTCAGGTAGCCTTCATAACCGGGCACGCCCTTCTGATTGGGCGCGGTCCACTCGTCCATATTGCCCAGGCCGTTTACATGGGTGTCGACGCCGCTGAGCAGCATGGATCGCGTGGGTGAACAGCTCGCGTGGGTGTAGAAGTTGGTGAAACGCACACCGTCCTTCGCCAAAGAATCAAAATTCGGTGTTTTGATCTCGCTGCCGAATGCGCCTACGTCTGAAAACCCCATATCATCGGCAAGAATGATGACAATGTTGGGCCGGCGGGGTGTGTCCGCCGCCAGACCAGTGAGTGGCAAAATGCACGCCGCAAAGATGCCGGCAACAGTCAGAAAGCCCAACAACCGGAGTGTCAACTTCTTGCTCCACGCCCCCATTGCCGGGCCGACCGTATTCCTGTCGTCGTCCCTGCGATTCGACTGACAGGACTTTTTCCGCAGACGATGTCTTCCGAATTCAATCCGGTTAAATCCCATTGCATGTTCTCCTTTCAAGTGGTTTGGAATTCAAAATTTCCGTGAAAATGCATTCAGTATTGAGAGTTGAGTAGTGTGTATTGAGAAACAGCCAGGCCGCCTGACCGTCCGACGGCTGCTCTGCCTGAATACTGTTTGCTGCACCTTCAGCCTTCAGCCTTTTTCATAGATGGGGGTGAAGACAGTATATTCATTTTGCGTGGCCCCTTGCCTTTTCGATAGTCTCTATACCCATCGAACGCGATATGGTGTCGAACCTGATCTCGGGTTGCTTCAGGGCCATCTCCAGGACCAGGAGCACCTTGTGGTATTCATATGAGCGAAGATGACGTTCGAGCTCCTCTTCACTCCGCCACATTTCTTCGAATTGAAGGATGTTGTCTTCCAGAGTGTCCTCACTGATACGACAGAAGACACAGTCATCAGGCCGAGCCTGGTTTCGGGCAACCATTGATTTGAGAATTTGTAACGCCTCACCACGCTTTTGAAGGGGTATTGCCATCCGTAACGTCGCCAGAATCATGTCTTTCCTCACTCGTAGATTCTCTTTGGATTGTTTCGTCTTGCTATGCCGAACTTGTCTTTCCCCCGAACAGGGATATTGCCGGCTGTCTTTCAAGGTTATGTCTTCGCTCCATAAAGGGTTCAGGTAGCGTCTGTTCCCACCAATCGCGGCTGGGGCAGGCGAACGGCCAGGGTTTTATCGTTGCTCAGGATCATGGCATGTTCGATGATATTTCTCAGCTCTCTGACGTTGCCCGGCCAGGAATAGGATTGCAGTGCTTCCATTGTCTTCTTCGAGACGGTTTCGATCTCCTTCCCCATCTTTTCCTGAAACATCCTGAGAAACGTCCAGACGAGCGGAGGAATATCCTCCGGACGCTCCCGGAGGGGCGGGATTGCAATGGGAAACACATTGAGCCGGTAGTAAAGATCTTTTCTGAATCGACCCGCTTTGACTTCCTCGCCAAGGTCCCGGTTGGTGGCGGCAATGATGCGGACATTCACGTGCAGGGTCTTCGTTGAACCCAGGCGCTCAAAAATGCCTTCTTCCAAGACCCGCAGCAACTTGCTCTGAAGTTCGAGAGGAATCTCCCCGATCTCGTCCAGAAAAAGCGTTGCCCTGTCGGCAACTTCGAAACGACCGATCATCTTGGTGAGGGCGCCTGTGTATGCCCCCTTTTCCCGGCCGAAAAGTTCACTTTCGATCAGTGTGGGGGGTAGGGAGGCGCAGTTGATTGTCACCAGGAGCCGGTCTTTCCGGGAACTGAGTCGGTGGATCGCTCTGGCCACAAGTTCCTTTCCTGTGCCGGTTTCACCCAGGACAAGGACCGTGGAGTCTGTCCGGGCTACCTGCTCGACCCGAGACAGCACTTTTTTCATGGCACGGCTCTGCCTCACGATCTCCGTATGATCAGCCAGCAGTTTGATTTCCTCGTGAAGATAGATGTTCTCATTCTCGAGTCTTTGCTTCAGCGCCTCGATCTCCCGGAGGCGGTTTTCGAGCTCCAGCCTGATCTGGTTGCGCTCGATCGCGTTCACGAATATCTCGCCGAGAAGCTGCACCCGCGGGAATAATTCCTCCGGCCAGATTCGCTCACTTTTTACGGAGTTGATGGCGATGACATGAACAACAGGCCCGCCGGTGATGATGGGAATGTCCAGGGCGGATCGAACACCCCATTCGGCGTATGTTTGTTTGTCCACAGTCGCCTCGGGCGGCAGATCATCGAGTCTTGAGAAAGACACCACCTCGTGCTGTTCAACCATTTTTTCAAACGCCCACGGGTAAATGGACCTGGGCAGCACGACTCCCAGGGGAACAGACGGAACATTTTCAGCGTAAACGCCGTGGGTGATCTGGTGGCCGGACCGATCCGGCAATGACCGCAACAGTCCGACCCGGTCGACCTGGAAAAATTCGAGAATCTGTCTCAGCCCGTCATCAATCTCCGAGTCCACCCGATCCTGTGGTATCTTGACGAACCTGGCAGAAAGGTCCGACAGCAATCGTTCAAACCGCAGACGATTTTCCAATGCCTGCTCGACCTGTTTGCGCACGGTCATGTCAATCGAGATGCCGATCAGACGGGCCGATTGCTCTGTTGATGCCAAATACCGTCGGGCCCGGGACAAGACCCACCGGATACTCCCATCGGGGTGCACGATACGGTATTCCGCTTCATGGTCTCCTCCGGACCGAACGGCCTCTTCCACTGCCACGCGGAGCTTTTCCCGGTCTTCGGAATGGACCAGGTTCAGGAAGCTTTCGAGGTCCATTTCTCTGTCCGGGACAAAACCAAAATATTCCTTGGCCTTGTCTGTTGTCCAGATGCGGCCGGAATCGATTTCGAGGTGCCAGAGGTATGCCCTGGCAGAATCCGCAGCCAGGCTCAACTGCTCCGCCAAATCGGTGTGTATGGGTTCAATCGATTCTTGCATGTGTCAACGCCGCTCTCCTCCTACTGGTGTGGGCCTGAACCCTTCCTGGATATATCGTTGAGAAGCATCTCGGCATCCCGGTATTGCGGGTACGTCTCCAAAAGTGCTTTCAGGACCCTGACAGCCTCGTCCCGGTTCCCTTTCTGGTTCAGATAGAACGCCAGGGTATAGGCATACCTGGGCTCCTGGGGTCTCAGCTCTGCCGCCTTGCTGCACCAGGTGACCGCCTCGTCCAGGCGGTCCTTTGCGGTGATGATGCAGAGATTATAGGCTGCCTGCGCCATCTGCGGATCGGCTGCAAATGCCTTCTCCAGATACTTCTTTGCGGCCGTCAGCTCGTTTTTTTCTGCCTGCAGAAGTCCCATGTTGAAGTTCACGGCAGGATTGTCAGGGGCCTGGCCAAGCGCATTCCGCAGGACGTTCTCTGCATTGTCCGTCTCGCCCAGGCGCGCATGGGCGATGGACGTGTTCACCATCGCCATGATGGCCTGGGGCTCAAACTTCAGAGCTGTCCGATAGGCGGTCACGGCGTTCTGCCACTCGCCCTGGCTGAGATGGTAGTTGCCCAGGTTGTAATGGGACGTCCACTGGTCGGGCCGCGCCGTAATGGACACCAGGTATTCATCCTTCGCCTTTTTGAGCTGGGCCTGATAGGCAGGTGGCGCAGTCATTCCGGGAAAAGTAGCGAGCCCGGCTGCCGCTCGAACCCGCACCAGAAGATACTTGTCTTCCGTTGCCGCGATCAGGGCCTGGAGACTTTCCGGGGTCGGAATGAGTCCCAGGGCCTGGACAGCCGCGCCGCGTACAAGGGGGGATGAATCCGTGGCGGCTCCAAGCAGGGCATCCCGGAGCTTTTGGCTCCGGGATGGGGGAATGAGCCGGATGAGTGAGGCAACAAAGACCGCGTCATGTTCAGGATCGTTGATATAGTCTATCATCTCCGGCAACTTCGCCCAGTTCCGTTTGCGGGCCGCTTCGATAAGCGCCGCACGCTGGAGCACCGGTGCCTGGTAATCCCGGGGTCGCCACTGCCGTACCCATTTATCGGCCCACGCTGCGCTTTTGTTCGGGTGGCAGATGTTACAGGCATTGGGTGATTGGTATACGATCGTCGCCGAGGGCGTCGGCGGACGCATGGAATGGTCGCTCCGGTTCATCCGTGCAAAAGAGGTCATGGGCATGTGGCAGGAGATGCACTTGTTTCCCGCGCTTTCCGCCGGATGGTGCGTGTGCACCGTCGGTTCCTTCACTTTGTCCTCATGGCAGGGGAGGCAGGCGTTATTGAACATCTCCTTCCTGAACCGGTAGCGGCCGCTCGATGTATGGCAGTGGATGCAGTCGAGTTGACCCGACTTTACACAAGGGCTCATGTTCCAGGAGGCGAGCGTGTAGTTCTCACCCAGGTCGCGTCCATCGGGATAAAAGTCGGGGTCCTCCAGGGTCACGAGGTCAAAGTGATCATAGAACCGTTCCCCGGGCCTGAATTCGGGGGTCAACGGGGTTGCCTTTGCATGACAGCCCGAGCAGAGGTCGTTCCGCTGTGCCGTGGTCATGGTCTTGACACGGATGATCCGGAGTTCCGGCAGCGGTTGCCCCTTGGGCGTTGCCTTCGCGATCTGGTTGTGAGCGCTGGCAGGGCCGTGGCACGTCTCGCAGTTGATACCCGGCTCTGTCCAGGTCGTATGGTAGGTGTCGGTCTTGAGATCGTAGTTGGTCGATAACTGGCTGACATGACAACTGTAACAGGCGGTATTGAACGTATAGGGATACGCCCGCCAGTCTACGGGCTGACCCGATCCCGCTCCCGGGAAGTGGCGGATGCCGCTGGCCGCGGTGTCAAACCACTCCTTCCGGTTGACGTCATAGGCTATCGGCAGGGTCTGGAGCCGGCCTTTGTCACGGGGGGTCAGAAAATAATACACATTCTTTCCTCCGAGCACGTGTTCGATTTTGTATTCTTTTCCGCCTTCGGGTCCTTTTTCACGGACCACTCCGTGCTCCAGATCCGCGTGATAGATGGTACCCGTAACGACAATGCCTTTTTCTTGCGAAGTCAACTGTTTTTGGGCAAACGCGCGGCTATACGGTTGCATGGCCAGTCCATGCCAGGATGATGACCAGAGTTCATAAAATTTCTCATGGCATTCCAGACAACTGGAAGAACCGGCATAGGTGGTGTCGATGCCGGCATCAGCAAGGAGCGGAAATGATAATAACAGGCAGACAGCTAACCGGCATGCGGCAATTTTCATGACTTTTTCCCCGGAGAGCCGTTCCCTATAGACAGATAAAATGTTGCCAGGGAGTAGAGGCAATTGGAAAAGGATATATGAACTTTCAGAAAAATCATTTCGCGGCGTTATCGGTCGGGGATGGACTGCTTGGCCCATCCCCGACCGGCTGCTCAGACACTACTTGACCTCGGCCACTTCGACGGTGACCTTGTCAATCTTGCCGGTGAATCGCGACCTGGCTTCGGCGCCGATCGCTTCAACCACCGGGGTCGCCAGATCGATCCCGACATCCGCGGTTTCGTCGGCGGAAAAAATCATCGGCTGCGTGCGCTTGACAATCCCCTCGCCGACTTTCTTGTCGTTCACAAAGAGCGAGGCCTTTCCCCCTTTGCCAAACCCGCCGCCGTCATAGGCGAACTCGAAACGAATTGTCGCCTTGCCGGGTTTGAGTTTTTCCGTACCGGCAATGGTGGTGCTTTCAAGACCCAGGAAATTGTAGTCGTAGGCCGGAATGCCGTCTTTCACATAAAGCGCCCATCCGCCGAAGCGGCCTCCCTGAACGAGAATGGCGCCGTTGGCCGTCTTATCTTTTGGCACGTCGATTTCGGCGGTGATGGTCTTGGACTTGTTCTTGATGTTGAGAAACACATTTTCCGTCATGCCGGTCATGCCGTCTCCCAGAGTGATGGCGGTTCGGCCAGCCATCAACTCGGGACGGCCAACCAACTGCGCATTGACGCGCTCAAAGACCCGACCGTCGAGGGGCAGAACAAAATTCCGCTCCGCTTCCATCAGAAAAAGGGCCTGCATGTCCTTGAGTTTCTGCGGTTGTTGCGCGGACAGGTCATTGGCCAGACTGAAGTCGGTGCGCGTGTCGTAGAGTTCCCAGGCGGAATCATCCGTCACGGGCCGGCGACCTTTGGCTTCCCAGGGCGCCTTGAAGATGGTCCGTGCCAACCAGCCATCATGGTAGATGGCCCGGTTGCCGAACATCTCGAAGTACTGGGTGGTGTGCCGTTCCTTGGCCGTGGCGTCTTCAAAGCTGTAAACCATGCTTACCCCGTCCATGGGATACTGTTTGATGCCGTTGACCACTTTCGGCTCCGGCAGGCCGGCGGCTTCGAGGATGGTCGGGGCCACATCGATAACATGGGTGAACTGGGTGCGCTGGCCCTTGCTCTTGATCCCCTTGGGCCAGTGAATCGCCATGCCGACCTTGGTGCCACCAAAGTCCGACGCCACCTGCTTGGTCCAGGTGTACGGGGTGTCCAGGGCCACGGCCCATCCGGCTGCCATGTGCGGGTAGGTTTTGTCGCTCCCCCATTGATCGATGTGCTTGAGCATGTCTTCGACCTTTTCCTGCACGCCGTTGAAATAGGTCATCTCACTGAACATGCCGCTGCGGCCGCCTTCGGCACTGGTGCCGTTGTCACCGTAGACCAGCATCACCAGGGTATTGTCCATCTGGCCGGTCTCCTCCACGGCCTTGAGCAGACGCCCGACTTCATGATCGGTCATTTCCAGAAAACCGGCAAACACCTCGAATTGACGGATGAAGAGGCGCTTTTCATCCGCGGACAGCGTATCCCAATCCGGAATCGCTTCTGGTTTCGGCGCCAGTTTGGTGCCTGGGGGCACGATACCGGCCTGAATCTGGCGCGCCAGAATTTCCCCGCGCAGCTTGTCCCAGCCCTGATCATACTTGCCTTTCTGTTTGTCGATCCACTCTTTTGGCACATGATGCGGCGCGTGTACTGCGCCGGGGGCGTAGTAGATGAATAATGGCTTGTCCGGAGCCAGGGCCTTCTGGTATTTGACCCAGGCGACAGACTGGTCGGTCATGTCGGTCAGAAAGTGATAGTTGGGATCATCCGGCAATTCGACCTGGTGCGTCCCATCATAAATGAACGGCGCCCACTGGTTGGTTTCGCCGCCGAGGAAGCCGTAGAATTTATCGAAACCCTGACGGGTCGGCCATCGGTCGAAGGGACCGGCAGAACTGGCCTCCCAGGCCGCTGTTTCGTGCCACTTTCCAAAGGCGGCGGTGCTGTAGCCGTTCAGTCGCAGCATCTCGGCCACGGGCGCCACATTCTGGGGTATCTGGCCGGTGTTGCCGGGAAACGCCGTACCCGTCTCGATGATGCCCCCCATGTTGTTGACATGGTGGTTACGGCCACTCTTGATGGCCGTACGCGTCGGTGAGGAGACGGCGGTGGTGTGGAAGTTGTTGTAGATCAAACCCTGGCTCGCCAAGCGGTCAAAGGTGGGGGTCGCGATCGGCCCGCCGTAGGTTCCGGTGCCAGCAAAGCCCAGGTCGTCCAGGAGGACGATCAGGACATTGGGCGCCCCTTCCGGTGCGTTGACATCGAACCGCGGTGGTGGGGTGGCCTTGCTGGCATCGATTATGTTGGATCTGACCCTGTCCGGTTCATGAATCGGTAGAATGGTACGATCCGGCTCGGCCTGAGCCATCGCCGTTGCGGCAAAAGCCGTTCCCAGCGCAATATTGAAAACATGGGCTATATTTTTGTTCACCATCTTTCTCCTCGTTTTAAAGATATTTTTTCATAAAAACAGGGTAACGGATGACAGGGGGGAGCCGGTTTCCTGCCTCCCGAATGGTTTGTTTCCCCCCTCATCTGTCATCAAACACCGCAGATGCTCCAGCAATCCGGGGGGCTGTCAAATTGGATTTCGAATCGTCACAGCAGGCTGCATTACGGCGCCATGGTCTCTGGTGTCACTTCCCATCCAGCCTCGACGCCCCCTGGCAACATCTGTCCGCGATCCTCCCCGACCTCGGTGTCGATGAGCCGGTTGAGCTTATCGTTCATGGCAAGGATGAGTTCGCCGTGCTGTTTTTGGTTCTTTCCCAGATTCGTCATCTCGAGAGGATCCTCTTGAACATCGAACAATTCGACATCGTTGAGTCTGTAGATATCTTCCAGTGTCTTAGGCCGGTTATGCTCCTTTGGCGAAAAATAGCGTGCAAACACGTAGCGACCATCAAAGATCATCCTCACCGCGCCCCGTTTCATCATGTCCGGGACAATTCCGGCGTCCTTGAGCTGATTCGGTTTTCCACCCTTTTTGATGTGTGCGACGGCCTTGCGGAGAAAATCTCCATCGAGGTAGGCAAACATGTTGTAATTGAAAAGCACGCCGTCCCGCACGGCATTGACGTCGGCACGTTCAGGGGAAGCCAGCACACCGGAAAAATCTTTGCCCGGAAGACCGTTGACGATATTGGCACGCTGCTCGGGTGTCACGCCGGTCATTGCGACCAGCGTCGGCGCAAGGTCAAGGTGTGACGTGAGGGCGCGACACTGCTGGCCACCCGGATAGGCAGGATGGACAACAATCAGTGGCACGTGATTCTGTTCACGATACGACACCGCACCCTTGGCATGCAACTGATGCGCGCCATCCATATCGCCGTGGTCCGAAGTGAGTATTACGATGGTGCGCTCAGCCAGTCCGGCGGCATCGAGTTCGGTCAGGACGGAAGCGATATTGCGGTCTGTGTCGCGCAGGCAATTCAGGTAGTAGTTGTGCCGTCGGCGCCAGCGGGGTTCTTCATTCGGTATTTCGCCCACCAGCGCATCGTGTGAATGCAGAAATTCACGGTGTGCAGGGGGACGCCCCGGTGCATCCAGTGCCTGCGCATGGTTTGGTGGAAGGTCGAAGTCCCATTGTTTGGCATACAGTGGGTCCGCAGGCTCCCTCACCACATGGGTAAGGGCCTGCGGCGCCTGGAAAGGCGAACCAGGCGGATCGGTGTCGTAGAACATGACATCATGCGGATTGACGAGATTGACTGCGAGGAACCACGGCTTGCCTTCCGTGGCCAGTTCGCGTCCCTTGCCACGCAACCAGCTTACGGCCATTGCGGCGATCACACCGTCATGCAGATAGCCGCCCTGGTGGTGCGCGATGATGTCACCCACGCCAAGATAGTCGGAAAAGCCGTAAGCATCCATCTCCTGAGTGAAAATTTTGGTCGGTGTGCCGAGCCTGTTGACAGTCTCGAATTCCTTGGTCAGATGCCACTTTCCCTTGTATGCGCTGTAGTAGCCAGCCTCGCGCAGTATGTCGCCTACGGTACGGATCTCCGTGGACATACTGTTAATCCAGGGGAAGTTGACATTGTCGAACATCTTGGTGTGTTGAATGTGCTGGCCGGTATAAAGCACCGAGCGCGAGGAAGTGCACACGCAGGAGTTGATCCTGTGATTCACGAATGTCGTGCCCTGCTTGCTCAGACGCTCATGGGCAGGCAGCCGGTAGCCGGTTGGCAATTCACCGGGCCGAAAAAAACGCTCCTGGTCAGTCAGGATGAAAAGAATGTTGAATGGACCCGTGCCCTGCCCATCTCCCTTTGGAGACTGGCGCGTATCAGACGAAGCGGATGACATGCTGGTTGATCCGTCAACGGCACCCAGACTCAATGCCGTCACACCGACGCCGGCAAGGCGCAGGAAGTCGCGTCGAGATACCGGGACATTGCAACCGTCATTAACATTCATGTCTTTTCCTTGTATGTGAGAGAATTCAGATCGGTCATGCTTCAAAATTTGACGGTCACGCCCGCAATAAACCCATCGGTATCGACGTCATATATAAATTCGTCCTTGTCGAAATCATAGGACAGATACCGATATCCGGCTTTCAAACCGATGTGCTCCGTGATATTCCAGTAAACAAGGGGCAAAACCTCCCATGTGAGGTTGGAATCGCCTGCACCGACCAGCCCGACACAACTCACGCCGATCTGCTGGGTAAACGGAACAATGATTCGAAGTCCGCCCAGTGCATCGGCCCAATTCTCGGATCGGCTTCGGCTGCCCAGTTGGGGAATATTGATCTCCACTTCCTGTTTGACAAAACGCGCCCCTGCCAGAATGTCGAAAAATACTTCGGTTCCCATTCGATAGCCCACAAAGGCTCCCAGCATGTATCCGTCCAGATCGATCTCCTTTGTCACTCCGAGTGAACTGGTTTCCTCAGTGCCCAGTCCCAGATACTGGCCGTCTACCAGAAAAATCCAGCGATTGTCCTTGCGGACCTCTATGGCCAAGGCAAAAGCAGATTCCAGGTTATCCGTAACATCATCGAAATCCACATCGATGGGGACGGTGCCAATGTTGTCTATTCCAACATCACCTTCCATATTGATGGCCCAAAAATACGGGGTGATGGATGTCTCCCACCCGCGTTTCTCTGCTGCTGAAGCAGTGGTGAGAAAGCCTGACAGTAAACATCCGACTATGATGACGATCCATTTTTTCATGATGCTGTTCTCCTCTACCCGCTGGGTGGTATTTGATTCAAAAAGGTGGTTCAAAGGCTGTACTAGGGATTAACCGGAACGCTGGCACCGAAAACAACATATGCCACCCCTTCTCCGGAGGCGGTCAATACAACCTTTCCTGTATCTTCCGCTATGGCAACCGTCCAGCCGAAGCCGTCGCGAACGTCTTCGAATCCATCCTCAGCGCCCTGAAGAATAAGCTTTCCGTCGACGTGCTCCATTCTTTTGATAATAGAATCCGGTAGGTCCGAGTTGAACGCGACCCGGCTGATTTTTTTGGATTCAAAGTCAACTTTGAAGAACTGCGGCAGATTCGCTTCCTCAACAGTCATCGGATAGCATGTACCATCGTCCAAACATCCATTCACCCGCAGAACGGAAATCAGAATGGGTTTTGATCCATCATAGTCACCAGCAAAGGTTCCTGACGGAATTCCAAGAGACGCCATCAACAGAATTAAAAACAAATATCGGAACATGATACTCTCCTTATTCATATCCAGGATCATTATTTAAAATACGGCACGCAAAGCATGCATCCTTATTTTACCGAATATCCCCGGCCTTCCAGACATGCCCGCCGAGCCTGGTTATACCGATCCATCTGACTATTCAAATATGCCTGCTCCTGTTGCTGAGCCGCTTGCTGCTGTTGCGTCTTTTTGCCCTGGCTTGCCGCGCCGGCCACTCCGCCGACAGCGGCGCCGATGGCCGCACCCTTGCCCGCATTACCAGACAAGGAACCGATACCAAGGCCCAACAGTGCGCCACCGGCGGCTCCTTTGAGAGGCTTTCGACTATTGCTTGCCGGGGGCGGTGCAGCGGTAGTCTGGGTTTTTGTCGGATCAAAACCGGTTTGTTGAACGGCCCATTGGTGGCACGAGTATTCATCCTGTTTCTGCTGCTCCGGCGGCTGCCCTTTGGCCGGATACACAAACATGTCCGCTCCGGCCTGTACACTGAAGAGAGAGACAAGAAAACACACCGCCAAAAGAAATGTTGTTTTGGGTAAAACCTGGGCATGAATACGAAAGCGTTTTCTTTGCATGGGTTACACTCCTGTTGTTTTTTTCGTGAAATGCATTATGATTTTTTCCTTTGTGGGTACGATATGATTCATAATGATATGTGGTTAAATTTTCGATCGGTATTTCTCTTTTCCATATCTTTTACGAACCGATCTCCGGCTCATGGATGAAATGGGTAATGCGAAATTCATTCCAGAAAGGGCGAATGTGTGAATAAGTTTTAAATCTGATGAAGTTCCTTGCAGTTATGAGAAAAGGCATTTTTTATCCTGATGATCCGCAACAAAGAAGAAATGCCTAAATCACACCTTTTTGACGATATATCGGCATTCTATTCGAAGAAGGGTTGAATTTTCGGCTCAGGTGGCTTTCAGGATACGGATTTCCCGCTGGGGAAAGGGAAACGACATTTCGGCTGTATGCACGGCATCATATATGGCAGAATTCAATTCGCTACGAATCCTGGGATAATCGGCAAAATGGTCAGTCCATGCCCGCAATTCGAAGTTGATCGAACTGTCGCCATACCCGATAAAGAGACATATCGGTTTTGGATTCCGTTTGATATTGGGATTGGCATGGGCTACCGCCTCCAGCAATTCAATCACCCGATTCGGTGAGGACGCATAGTTCACGCCGATAGGCAAATCCATGCGACGCAATTTATCGCTATAGGTCCAGTTGGTCACATTGGCCGTGATGAACTGTGCATTGGGAACGATGATATCGGCTCCCTGCTGGGTGCGTACCGCGCTGGCGCGAAAGCCGATCTGGCGCACAGTTCCCAAAAGCCCCCCCACCTCGATGAGGTCGCCGACATGAATCGGGCGCTCAAAAAGCAGGATCAATCCGCAGACAAAATTGTTTACCACACTTTGTAGCCCAAACCCGATGCCCACCCCAAGGGCTCCTGCCATGATGCTGATTTTGGTCAGATCGACTCCCAATAAGCCAAGGCCTATGGCAAAACCGAGAGACATGATGGTGTAATGAAACAGGCGTGAGGAAGCATACGCCGTCCCCATAGGAACATTGCCCCGGGGAAACACCTCTTCCTGAAGTGCAAAACAGATCAACCGCGACAATATGTATGATGCGAATATCGCAACACCAAAGGCGAGAATGTCACCGATTGAGATGCTGATGGCGCCCTTTTCCATTTTTGTATTCAGGACAGCCATTCCCATGGAAGCAACCGTGCTTAAAAGTCCGACATGGTCCAGGGTTCGGATTGTCCATGCGATTATAGCCAGTCCGATGAAGAGCAGATATATCCGATTTTCCAATAGATCGCGATGTCGGTTGACTATCAGCAACATCCTGAGCGGTCGTATGCGCAATGCAATCGATACTGCACCGCCAAGAATTCGAACACAGAGATAAATCTCCAGTGCCAGAATAATGGCCGATATGGTTCCGGGTATGATGATGCGTCCGAGGTTGGTGTATCCTATTGTTACTGCGACTAAACCGACGCCAAGATAAAATATGGCGATCCTGTAACCCCATTCGATCAATTTGATTGTGCCTGAATCAGCTTTATTGTCAACAACCTGTTCCAGGCTTCGGGAAACCAACCACCACCATAACAACACGATACCGGTCAGGCCTTCCGTCAAAAGCAATGCCTGCTCGATCATTTCGATGCCGCCAAGTACACCCCGAACGATATCTGCTGAATACAGAGCGCATATCGCATAAATCCGGATCATCATGCCGGCTGGAATTACAGGTTGGATCAGTCGAATGATCGGAATCAGTATGAGTATCGAAAACAATTGCTTGATCAAGAAAGGGGTTGGCGACGTATATCGGATCGCGATAAACCAGACGATAAAAATCGCCGCGGAAAAAGGCCGTTGGAACACCGTTACCAATGATGCCTTTTTTCCACTGAGATCCGTCCACTGATTCATGAGGCGTCTCGCCCATAATGATATCCCTGTCAATAACGCGAAAAGTGTGAGTTGCAGTGGCATCTCTCTGGATGAATCCTGAAAATATTGTCTTATTTCCGATCGGAAGGAAAGATATATTTCGCTGATTCGGGTGGAAAGAAATGTTTCTGGAATCGCCAACTGTTCAATTCGCCAGATCGGCGGTCGCTCCCGTTTCATAATTCCGGCGACTGTTCCCTGTTGGGCCTGAGCAATGCGGGATAGGGAAATATCACATTTTGCCAATGCTTCAGAGACACGGCTCTGAAGGGTGAGCACTTCGATATGGTAGGCACGAAACGTTTCCTGCTTCACCCAGATGGCGTCCAGCACGGTCTGGATTTGTTGTCGGGTTGATTCCGGAGCCTGAGATACAGCAGCGGCATGGTGGGTCCGATTCCATGTCTTGAGCAGAATCGAAAGTTTGTCCAATATTTCTTGCAGGTCAACCGACTGCTTTGTAAGGGATTTTAACTCTGCGGCGATTTTCAGTTGCTTTGATTTCCAAAAGGCCTGTTGACTTTGAATATCCGCCAGCGTCGGTTGTCTTTGAAGGGATTTCATGGTATCGGAGAGCTCCGTATCGATATCCATGTCCAATGTGTTAAAAGATGCCCGGATTTTCTCGACATCGCGGTTTAAATCGAATCTTTCAAAAAGGGCGGTCAGGAATTTTATAACCTCGGATGATTTGCCTGCAACCTCCGCCATTGAAATATCAACTGGGGGTGCCGGCTCAGAGGAATCTTGTGGTGTTTCGGGCGTCTGCCCGAATGATCTGTTTTCGCTGGCTGCAAATAGTAAACAGATGAACAACGTGCCGGTTAGTGCACGTTTTGCTATGTGCATCGAACGGCAGTCCATGATGAAATTCTTTTCTCCATTTTGGTTCCTCGCTGCTTTGGGAGGTTCAGGGGTTCAACTTCAGTTGCTGAATCGTTACTCTGTATTAAGGTCTGCCCGGGTGATTTCCGTGATCATGGCCCAGTTCTCCTGCTCAACAGCCTCTGCTGGAACCAGCCAGGACCCGCCGACGCAGGCGACATTTTTCAGGGCAAGGTATTCCCGATAATTGTTGATGAAATACCGCCGGTGGGGCAAAAGGTAATGTTTGGAAACGGACCGGAAATGGCTTTCAGTATCGGTATGCCGCCCACTGACTGGGCCGGAAAAAACTTGAAATGATCATATCCGAACTCGATGCCCATCATCAGTTCGGATACAGTGGCAATGCCCGGAATCAGGGCAATTTCTCTCCGGTTGGTAGCTTGCAGCAGACCGGGCGTCATGCCGGGCTTGCTGTCAAAGAGGCTACTTCACCATTTCGATCTCGCTCAGTTTCCAGGTCTTATCGAACCAAGGCTCAAGCGGGCCGTACAGCCGAAACAGCATGTTCCACCCCTTGCCGGGGATCGTCTGAATCCAGTTGTGCGCCATGCCGGAAGGGGCCTTGGGCCCAAAGTAAACATCCACTGAACCATCCTGGTTGACTACCAAACCCTTGTCCAAACTGCTCACCTGTGGAAAGTCCTGATCGGTTTGAAGCATGGAACGGGTCTGGTTGTCGTACACGATCGCGGACCAGAAGTCCTTTGCCGGCGCGTTGGGCAGCACATGTAGCCGATAGGTTTTGCCACCGTCCAGCGGATTACCCTGGGAATCCAGGAGTCCGACGGCATACTGGGAGCCTTGGCCCACCATCTTGGCTTCCATGGCGGGCGTTACTCCTGTGGCATAGAAATAGAAGAAGGCGGCGGCATCCAGATAGGCTACGCCGGGCTGCTTCTGGAACTTGTAGCCGCCCAGCCACTGGCGCCAGGTGCTGTTGGGATAGTAGAAGGCCTCGGGTATCCGGCTCTTGTATGTGAGGGTGCGCGCGGTCGCATCGCCCACCGCGGCGGCCTCGGTCAGGATCGCCTTCATGCGGGCATCGGGCGCAAAAGGCTTGCCCTTCTCGATGCCGATCGAGGCGAAGAACCCCAGGGTGACCGGATCAAGCGATTCGACGGGTTCATTCTGAACGACGGTGTCGAGAAGTTCCCAAAACCGGTAATCCGCCGGCGCCACCGTGGAGAAAGCCCGGTCGGATACGTCGACGAATGTGTTGGACTCCGGATTCCCGGCCTGTGACAAGGGATAAATCCGCGTGTTCTTGTGCAGGCTCTCGATCGCGGGCTTGATGTCGCCCTTCACCGGCATGTTACGCCAGACAAGGATGGACTCGAACGTGGGAACTCGCACGGCCATGTACCCCACGGGCGCTTCGCCTTCGTACCCGGGAGGCAGCAACAGGTACTTGCCGCCCTTGCCTTGGTCCGGACCGACGATGCCGATGTCGGTTACATATCTGAACCAGAAGTCATCAATCATGCCCAGCGTCATGGGGGGCACTTCGACCACCAGCGGACCATCATGCAGATTGATCCAAATCCATGTGTAGGGCGTGGTTGCGTTTGCCGTGAGAAAGATCGAACGCGCATTCATGTTGGATTCAAACGTCGGAATGGTGACATTCGCGGGGCCGACTCCCAGCAATCCCTCACGCAGCCCGGCCATGTTTACCGGCGCCAATGCCAGCAAGTAAGCCTGTACGGCGCGCTGGAAGTCGAGGTTGTCGTAGACCTTCTCGACCGTCGCCTTGTCTGGAAATCCATCAAAGAAGTTCAGCGTGCCCAGACGCGTTTGAACCTTGTCCGGTAAGGCAATCCCGGCCGGAATATCTGTAGTCATCTTCAGCCTCGGTGGAGTTGCCGCCAGAACCATGCTTGCAGCCAGTCCGCAAACCACAAGCGCCGTCAATCGAATCTTCATTTCTATCTCCTTCCGGTTTCGTATTCAGGTAGTCTTCTTACTCAGCTATTGCTTTTAAGATAATGATTTTGGGAAGGCAGCAGAGAGGGGATGGCCGACAGTTTTTCAAGGCGTTAGCCGCAAAAGGTCTATCCCCTCCCTGCTGTCTTGCGAAATGAATTTTCTGAAAGTCTATAGATAACTTTCCCGTGAACGATCCAAGGGCCAGACGGAATGGTCAAACAGATTTCAGCGAAGTAGCGGGATCTGCGCGGACAGCTCGTAATGCAGCGCCAGTTGAATTTTGTTTTCCACCTGGAAATATCGCAACACCTTGGTTTTTGGTATCGCTTTACCGAATTTTGGCATAAAATTCTTTTTCAACTGGTTGCGTTGTTCATCGATTTTCAGAGAGTCCTGAATCAGTTTGTCAGCCGTATCATTGGACATCCCTTTATAATTTTTTGCAAAATTGACAATCAGTGCCGCCGTGGCCTCATTGATTTTCTGCAGCTCTTTCTGATAGCTGTCATAAACAGGCCAGAATGCTTTCGCCTCCGCATCCGTCAATTCCATTACGGTCGCCACAAACAATTTCTTGTCTGCCCGAATTTTCTCAAGAAATATCTGAAGATTGTCCGATGAGGAATCCTGCCCCAATGCCGTGCTGCTGATTAAGAGTGAAACAGCCAGTAAAACGAATGAATTGATCCAGTGCTTTTTTGTCATCATGGTTTCCTTTTCAATTTGGATTAAGCGGTATGACTATCAACAACATCAAATCCAATACGGATATGACCTTTATCGTATCGGATTATTCCAGCGTCTTTGTTGCCTTTTTGGCAAGCATCTCTTTTTGCTGTTCTTCCTCAACCAGCATTCGTGTCAGGGCAGCCGCTGCACCGGCTTTCAGAATGTCCGTGGCTTCCGCATTTGCTTCCGTTCCTGCGGCGTGGGTACCGGACGGTTTATCAAACCCTGGCGGCAGTTCAACGATCACCCGACGATGCGCGAAATGGATTCCTTTTTTAGCCAGGGCTGCTGTCAGGCGTTTGAACGCTTCCCGCTGGATCACGAACTGTTTGCCGGGTTTGGCGGTAAACTTGACCCGGAATGTCATGACCGAGTCGGCAACGGATTTGACGCCTTGGGATTTAATGGGAAGGATGAGATCCGGTCCGAATTCCGGGTCTTCCTGAATGCTCTGGCCGACTTTTTTGATGACCTTGCGCACCACATCGATATCGGTATCATACGGCAGATCCAGATTGAATTTGACCACCATGCCGCCACGGTTGTAGTTGGTGACCGCCCCCAGTTTGCTGAACGGCACAATTTGCAGCGCACCCCGGTGATGGCGCAGCATGATGTTGCGCAAGGTGAATCCTTCGACTGTTCCGGATACGCTGCCGGCCTGAATCCATTCTCCCATCCGGAAGGCGTCGTCCACCAGATAAAAGATGCCGGACAACACGTCGGCCACCAGCTTCTGCGCCCCAAAGCCGATCGCCAGCCCCACGACACCGGCACCAGCCATGAGCGGAGCGATATCAATGCCCAGGCTGGAGAGCACAATCAGGGTCACCATGACCAACAGAACCGTTCCGACAAATTTTTTCAGCATGGGCAGCAGGGTAAAACTCCGGTCCAGCACGATACTGCTGAATTCTTCGTCATGATCGTCTTTTTTTTCAGCAGGTGGCGGCGCCATCTCGGTCAGTTTTTGCTGAATATACCGGTTGGTCTGCCCCCAGACCACATGGGCCAGAATCAGGGTAATCAGAATGCTGAAGCATGCATGAACGACATTTTTGACAAAGGGCAGATCGATTCCCCATATATGGAAGAGCCACAGGGCCAGGGTAAGGCCAATGGCAACCCGGATCAATCCCATGGCTGCGGTGAAATATCTGGTATGGCCTTCTTCTGCAGTCTTGCCGATCGTCCCCAGTGTCTCTGCGACCAGCCATTTGCCGACCCTGACCCCTATCAGATACAGGGGGAGAAGCAGAAAACTGATGGCAAAGGCCATGTCACTTTTGGGACCATACAGAGCCAGTCTCCCGATTCCCAACAGCCATAACAGGATGACATATCCCATCACAAGGATGTACCACCCGGATGCCATTTGGTTCCGTAGCCAGGGAATGTCTCCGGCCGGCCCCCGGCCGGTTTGGCGCAAATGGTCTGCCACCAGTGTCCGGCTGTTCCAGAGGAAGCGGCCCGTCATGATCAGGAACGGAATGGATAGCAACAGGACGGTAAAAACAATACTGTCCACCGGAGCGTTCAATTTTTGAAGAAACAGGGAAAAAACATAAATCCCGATAAAATAACCGGACAGGCGGGTCAGATTGTGATGAAGAAGAACGGCAGTTGCGTCCGAAACCGGCGCCAGACGAAGCTGAGCGGCATGTGGGGAGAAGATCAGGCGGGACAGAAGAATTATCAGGCGAATCAGAACAATGAACATCATCGCGGCAATGTACAGTAATCGCCCGCCCTCATGAGAAAAATGGATCATTGCGAACAGCAGGACGCTTATCAGAAAGAAAATAGCAATTCCCAGAAATTCCGGCAGGATTCTCACAATGGCGGTACTGAAACGCAACCACCCCTGCATGTCTGGTGCCGCATCGAAACGCTCCCGCATGCCGGCACTGAATCGCCAGAATAACCGCTCCACCGCCAGTGCCAGGCCGATGATCACCATCAGCCAGAGAATCATCTTCAGCAGCGTTGTCAGGCCCTCCCCATCGGTCATCTTCTGAACGATTTGTGCCATGTCGGAGAAAAACTGTGGCAGATAGTGTCCCAGCTCCGATACCCGCCGCTCAATCAGGATGGAGA